>ERZ772772.153-NODE-153-length-41877-cov-5.026350_pt1 | contig 41877 bp, 48 predicted proteins | sample MGYA00511484_ERZ772772 | MGnify/ENA primary metagenome ERZ772772 (study PRJEB29015, sample SAMEA2737913) | human oral metagenome | biome: human oral; feature: human-associated habitat; material: dental | place: China | collected 2088 ... | reverse complement strand
GTGTGTGTATATACTATTGTTATGATAGGTTTCCGTCCCCTATCGGGGTTTTTATTTTCTAATTATTTTAGCAATAAAAAGCAAAACATTCTTGCAGCAAATGCGTTTCCGTCCCCTATCGGGGTTTTTATTTTCTAATAAAAATATAGGACATCAGAACGGTGGAGACTACAACATAGTTTCCGTCCCCTATCGGGGTTTTTATTTTCTAATGAATTAGGAAAAATGGTTCAATAAATTACTAATCAAGATGTTTCCGTCCCCTATCGGGGTTTTTATTTTCTAATCCTACCCCCTGTGAAGGCTCTGTATTAAAGGGCTGACATATATTTTACGGCGTAAAACATATTTTTTAATAAAACTCCGGCTGTTTAGATATAAAATACAGCCCAAGCCCTTTATCCAAGCCGTGCGGAGCAAACATTTCATAAACCATGATTTTCTTGGCATAAACAATTATTTTTATTTAGGTTCAAAAGAAATCAGGCAAGCTCCGAGCTGCATCATTTTACCACAATATTCAGTGCATTTCAACATTCTTGGTGAAGCCCCCTTCTTATAGTCTCCGGCATGTCCTCTATTTTTAAAAACTTTAGCAAGTATGTTTGAAGCCCTTTTAATACCGTCTTTACCATGCAATGCCGCATATGTATATGTTTTCGATGCATAGCCCACACCTCCGCCTATAAAAATTACATTATCCAATGTTGTATCAAGCTGTACATTTTCTTTAAATTTACTTAAAAACTCTTTTTTATAATTCCTATAGTCTTCAGATATCGCCTTTTTTATATCTTCAACCGTATAAGAAAATTTATCCTTATTTATTTTAACCGGAAATACTATTTCAGCACCCGGTTTTATACATTCCCTAAGCATCGGCATAGCATTTTGTTTTCCATCAGTGCCTATATCTATTTTCTGACATACGGTCAGATTTTTAATATCAAGCGGTATACTGTCTGCTATAAGCAGACCTGACATCATATCATATATTTTATCATCTATCTTAGTTGAACTATCTACATTATTTTTTCTGTGAAAGATTTGTACATCAATTTTTTTTTGAATTTTATTTCCGCTAATTCCTTTTGTTCCGCTATGTCCTGTTAATAACTCATCCACTCCATTTTTAAATTCAGCTGACAATTTTTCGTTTTTTAACAATTCCATATCCGCAAGTATAGTCCTGATTGCTCCCTTTAAACTGCTTCCGGGAATATACGGTTTTCTATACATATCTTTTACAAAAAGCTCAATTCCTCTTTTTATCAGCTCCTCTCTATCCGGTATATCTGATATATTTAATTTATATAAAATCCATTCATTATAATTTTTATCTGAAATATTATTTTCTCTAAACAGATCAGCCAGTTTTTTTCCTTTGCTCATAATATAGTTTTCATATTCCTTAATCAGCCTTTTTTTAATAAAAAAACGTAGCATTTTATTAATATCAAATATTACAATCTCACCTGTCTCAGAGTTATATATATATTCATTCTTTTCAAGCCTTTTCCCGCCCCCTATATAAACCGGAGTTAAGGTTTTTAAATGCACATTATAAACCTGCAGATTTTTCATATCAGTCTCCATTTCGCCTCCTCCACCCGGCTGCATAAATAGTGATGATGAAGTATGTTTCATACTTAAACCTCCATAAACATAGGTTTTGCATAACGATATACCTCATGAGGTACAGTTTCCGGAGAAACATCATATATATCTCCGGCAAACCTGTTTTTAAATACAGAGCCCGCTTCAAACAGATACAATTCTTTTTTCTTTTTTGCAGTGCCTGCACAGCTGTCGGAACTTATAAAACCTCCACGCCTTTTAATTAAAAACACGGCATCCTCAAGAGCCATGTCCAGTTCTTCGTCTTTAGGCAGACATAATGAAAGACTCATATACATTTTATCTTTGTTTTTTGTACCTGTATATAAATTTTCTGTAGTTTTATCCTCTGTTCTACTCTCATACTTCACTGTATCCGTTGCATCAGAATTATTATTTATATTTTTATACATCGTATTATTTTCTTCAGTATTTTCATTTTCAGTAAGTCTTTTATTTAAGCTTTCAGGTACATTTGATATATGAGCTGTAAATTTTCCTAAACCCGACGAAACCTTGCCGCCTATACCGGTATATGAAAGCTGATCAAATAAATCGCTTATAAGAGTATATTCCTGCTCGGAATCATAACCTATACATACATAAAGTCCGCTGCCTTTATTAAATGCAAATACTTTTATCGCATATGGCGAGCTGTCAGTATAGTCCCTTGCTATAGATGCTTTTTGCCTTATATGGAAATCCCCTATATTTTTAAAATCATCTGCCGTTTTTTCTATATCAAGTTTTTTATTTAAATAATCATCAAATTGTGAAACAGGTATATAAGCAAGTTTTTTTAAAATTTTATTATTTGCCGTACTGTCCTTCTGAATAGGCAAGTCATATAATATTTTTTTCTTAGGTTTCGGTACATAAAATTTCTCACCTATATAGGGCATGGCATCCGAAATTAGAATTCTATTTTCTTTTACGGCACAAATAAGCTTTTTAAATACATTTTCCTTTTGAGACAATGCCTCATGACACAGGGCTGAGAAAAGACTGTCAGCATATATAATTTTATCTCCGGTGTCAAGTGCCTTCTCACCGAAATGAACCTCAGTCTGAAATTCAAGCTTTATAATCTTATATTTCATTAATGCCCCTTTTTATATTATATTCCTTTATTATATCTTTCATCTTTAATTCTATAGTTTTATCAAGTTCACCCGTTACAGTATCAAATTCCAGATCCCTGATTCTAACACGTCCGTAGCCACGTGAGCCGTGACCTCCAAGATAATCATACTCAAGCAGCTTAAAGCCATCTAAAAGCGTTATAAAATCTTCCTCTATCTCAGACTTCTCAATCACGTTATAGATAATTCTCAACCTGAACACACTTCCACGGACAACCCGTTCTATCTGCCTGGGATTTGCTTTTCCTGTAAGCCTGTCTATAGTATTTTCAAACTTCACCTCCCTTATATCAATATCCCTCTCATTTAACTCTTCAGCATTTTCCATAAACATATCCGAAAATATAAGCCTTGATTTATATTTGTTCTTTGATGTTTGTGAATTGTTATCTTTTGAAGCACTTGCACCGAATAGGCGCAATATCCTTGTGCAGTCCTCATCATGCGTCTTTACAATCCCTGTATTTTCTTTCGGATTGTACTTTTGAGCCAGAAGGCTGCGAAGTTTTCCTTTAAGGCTGCTGCCCGGTATCATAGGCTTTCTTTCAAAAACATCCTCTACAACCGGGGAATCTACCGCTCCTATTGCTGCAAACTGTGCAGCACCTCCTATGTGCATACCGGTACATACCTCTATAATTCCGCTTATTTCAATTTTTGTATACATTTATATTCTCCTCTACTCTTTATCGGGTGCATAAAATTTTTTATATGCCACTAAAGCTTCCATATAATGGCAGAAATTTATAAATTTTTTCTTGTCAGAATCTATATTGTCGATTTTATTAATTATACCTGCCCTTTTAATCAATTTCTTTACTTCCGCTTCTCTTCCGGCTTCATATATAAAATGCATCTTCATATATTGTATCTTTGCACATAATTTATCTTCCAGGCTTTTACCCTCATTTCTCAAGGCTTCGTTATAAATATTCGAAATCATTCCTAAAAGTTTTCTCAGCTTTGAAGTCGAAAGCTTCATAACATAATTTCCGTTTTTATCAGTTTTATAATTTCCATTTCCATCCTTTTCCAAAAGGCTTTGTATAACCTTATCAGCTTCATCCACATAATTAAGTTCCGTTAATTCAGTCTTTTTTTCAACCATTGTTAAGCTCCATTCTGTCTTATTAAATAAGCATATATATACACTGCCGTTATCATTTGCTTTCTATCCTTATTATCAAGTCTCCATTTATATATTTTTTCTGCAAACTGACCGTACTTTTGTCTGGAGGTTTCATCAGCGTTCATATCAAGCTCCGACTCAATACGCCCAAGCAGATATGCAAGTCTTGCAATATTTATCCTGCCCTCCTTATCTTCTCTGAAAAGTTCAAGAAGCCTATATAAAAAACTTGCCCCCTTTTCTTCACTGCCTGAAAAAAAATCAACTAAGGTTTTAAATTTTTCTCCCAATACTTCCGATATAAGCTCATCCCATTTATAGGTATGATTTTCTTCAAATTCGCCGCAGCCGTTATTTTGAGTTTTTGCAGTATTTGAAGTTTTAAAAAGTGTTATTGAATTTTTTCCTTCATTTGCTTTAGACTGTTCTTCAAGTTTTCCGGTTTCATATGCCATATATGAGACCGGGTATTTTACATCATATACTCCATAGCCTGCTGAAAATGTCAATGCCCCCAGTGTAAATTTTTTAAATGTATTATACAGATCTATTGAAAATTCAAGTATATCTTTCCATGCACCTACTATAAAAAGATCATCACCTCCTGAATATATAACCGATACATTCCTTTGAGGTACTGCTTCATTACCTTCCAGACTAAATTCAGGTTTTTTCAGTATATGATTAATATAAAATTTAAAAAATATTGATAAGTTTCTTGACAGTGCAGTACTTCTGGATAATGAATTATATTTTTCTTCAAATCCGCTGCTTATAGCACTTCCAAGACTGTCAACATCCGCTCTTAAAACTGCAAGCCTTTTGATCCCTTTACCGGCAGCGGCAAGTTCTTCAAGAGTATTATATTTAGTATAATCTCCTATCCATAATTTGCTACATACTAAATGCCCTGTAAAAAAATCATTTTTTATATAGGATCTTATATATCCTCTATCCTGAGCCATAATATTTTCTTGCTCACCATTTTCCGGTATATCATCTATAATCAAATATTTATCATGTGGCAGCGGCATATGACTGTCATATTTTATTTTTTTTAAATTATCACAGTTTACATCTTTATCTATATTTTTTGACATTACTCTTAAAAACTTTTTTCCGTTTTTAATTATATCTCTTGATATAGTTATCATTGAATGACATATACTGCATATATTTCTGCCCTTATCATCCTGTATAAGTTTATCTGAACGGCGACAAATCGCACATTCTCTCTCAAAATCACCGGTATTGCTGTTTAATATTCTTATATCTTCTGCACTGTACCTATTTATCTTTTTTTGCGAAAGTTTTTCATTTACCGCTCTGTAAAGTTTTCCGCAGCCATAATAATCGGATTCTTCTTTATCATCTAAAATATAATTTTTATATGATAAATCCCTGCAGCAACATGGAGTATATGCCATAGCTATATATAAAGCGTTTTTAAAATTTCTTAAAAACCACTCATTCGTCTTTTTTTCAAATTTTTCTATTATATCCCGTGCCTCTTCGGTATTTTGTATAAGTATATATGCATGTCCTCCACCTGAATACAAAAGATTGGCTCTTGACAGTTCAAGCTCCTCAAGCAGGTCATCAGCTATATCTTCAAGTAATATATCAAGATAAAATGACCTTGATCTTAAGTTTTTTAATGCATTTTCGCTTTGTATATCATATATAAAATTTTGTATTCCTGATATATCCATGCTGAATAAAAGCATTATTTCTTTTTTATAAAAATCCTTTGCGGCACTTCCCCATACCTGAGACTTATAATCTGTGATCTTATTATCCCTGAAATAAAGATACATACATGAAGCCACGGCGGCAGTTATCTTAACATGGTCATATAATGATATATCTGCTATTTCGTCTAAAGCTGTAGATGAAGGAATAAATGACAGGTAAGCCTCCAGTATTGACAGAAGTGAATTCATATAGCATTCATTATATTCTATATCTTTTATTTTTAGTAAATTTTCTATATCCACTTTTATAGTATAATAAATTTCATCGTCCGATTCTGTCATCACATTGTTTTCGCATGGAAAATTAATCTCATCTTTCAGAGCTTTAAATGTACTTTTTTTATAAACCGCCTTTTTATTATTTTTATTTAATATATTAAAAATACTGCTTAAATTAATATTTATATCAAAGCCTTTATCATCACCTTCATTTTTACGGCGATCCGCATCAGAAGCTATATTATCCGCCATATAGGTGATATAGGCAAGTGAATTATCACCATTTTTCAGTTTTGCCCCTGATAAATATTTGGCATGGTGATATCTAACCTGTTCAAGTATATCACTGCGCAGTTCTTCATCTGATATTTTAATATTCTCCTTTAAAAAATCATATCCGCTCTCACTATGATTTCTTTTGTCGGATTCACGGTATAACACCTTGCCGATATCATGAAGCAGTGCACCTGTAATTACCGCTGCAAGCTTTTTATCCATCCTTCCTCCTAAATATGAATTATTTAATTACTGCAATAGCACCCATACCGACAGCAGTTTTTATTCCTACACCTGCATAACAGCCAAATTCTGCAAGCATATAGGCAAGATTCACCAACTGCGTGGGAGCATTAATTTTAATTGAAATCTCTCCTATAAAAGCCGGTATCAATATACCCTCAAGTGAAAATACCGTGCTTCTAAGTTTATATTCCTCTATATATGCCTGTTCCTCATAGCTTTTAAGCACCTGTGCATCATATACACGGCTTTGGACTGAAACGGCATCATATTTATGCATAAGACTCTGGAATATAAGTCTTACACTCGGAAATATACAATAACGGTTATCCTGTCTAAATGATGTTGGCGTAATAAATTTCAGCTTAAGTATCTTTTTGCTTTTATTTTCATAAAGAATTTTATTAAGTTCTTTATAATCCGACTCTATAATGCTGAATTCTTTTATATATAAAGTCTCATTACGTTTTTTCAAAAAAATACTTTTTTTGGCTTCATTATTTATATTATAAATAAGCTTGTCTATAATTTCTTTTTTTGCCCGGGTATCAAGCGTATTTATTACCCATACTATATCATCTTTGTCTCTGGTAATATATTGACTGTATGGATTAAGCCTTAAATTATGTAAAAGTGAAGCGTACTGCGGCTCGATTATTTCCATGATATAGCCATGTGCCAAAGATGCCATGCTGTAACTGTATGATTTTCCCTCGTTGCATTTGAATCTGATTTTTAACCTTGTCGGCATACTTCCCCCTCCAGCCTATACCGATATTTGCACTGTATAAACTTCAATAAATCTCCGGTATTTCTACTTAAGTCTATAAACTTAAAATAAACCCGCTCTAATTAAGTCATTACGAACTATATAATTAATTATATGGCTCTATTATATACTGTAATCATTTAAATTTCCAATAATATATACTATATGGGGCAAGCTCAATACCGCTTAAAAGTGAAACATCACCCCCGTTTAAAAGATCCTGTGCATCACCCTTTACACCTGCATTTGTAAAATCTGCATAATAAGGATTTGAATCAATGTTTATCGCAACCCATATACGCTCACCCTCATATTCACGTTCAAATACAAGCTGCCTGTTTGTAAGCAGCACCGCTTTATAAGGAGCATACAGCAAGGCTTTTTCCTGCTTATGAATTTTTGCAAATTTTGCAATACTCTCAGACAATTCATTAAATTCAGGTTTTTGGATCTCAGGTCGCAGAGGATAATCACTGCCGTTTTCTTTGGTCCCTTCAATCCCCCACTCGCTTCCATAATATATACACGGTATGCCCGGCATTGCAAACATAAGTCCGTAAAGCAGCCTGAGATGCTTTTTATCCTTTAATACGGAAGCTGCTCTTATAACATCATGATTATCTGCAAATATAAGCATATGTTCACCTTTGTATATGCCCGTATCAGCTGCAAAAAGCCTGTTTAATGAATATGATATTTCAAATAAATTCAAATCATTACAGCTTGAATACAGCCCTTTATAACATTCATAGTTTGTACAACTGTGAAGCATGGAGGTATTTACTATCCTTTTATAATCTCCAAATAATATCTCGCCTATAAGTATAAAATCAGGCTTTAAAGAATAACAGAAGCTTCTGATTTTTCTTAAAAAGTCCTCGTCAATACAATAAGCGACATCAAGTCTAAGACCGTCAATGTCAAATTCATCAACCCACATTTGTATTGAATCAAATATATATTTACAGACCTCATCATTTTTTAAATTAAGCTTTACAAGTTCATAATGCCCTTCCCAGCCTTCATAGTAAAAACCGTCATTGAAGCATGAGTTTTTGCCGAAATCAATATAAAACCAGTCTTTATATGGTGAGTTCTCCCTGTTTTTAAGTACATCACAAAATGCCCAAAATCCCCTTCCTGTATGATTAAAAACTCCGTCAAGTACAATTTTTATATTTTCTTTTTTTATTTTTTTACATACATCAGCAAAATCTCTATTGCTTCCAAGACGACAGTCAATCTTTCTGTAATCCCTCGTATCATATCCATGTCTGTCCGATTCAAATACAGGAGAAAAGTAAACAGCATCAACATTAAGCTTTTTAAGCTGCGGTATCCATGCCTCAACCCGTTTTATTCTGGCAACTTCTATGCCGTCATTTTCCTTTGGTGCACCACACATGCCAAGAGGATAAAATTGATAAAATACGCTTTTTTCCAACCACATAAAATTACTCTCCTTACATCCGATTGCTTATTTTTATTTAATAAGATTTATAAGATATTGTATCATATCTTACACATAACCTACAACTTATAAAATATTACCTTATTCTTTTTAAGATCATCCAGTTTGAAGCGTAATGTCATGAAGCTGCACAGCAGAAAATACTGCTTTGTAAATTTTAAATGTTTTATAGAGCTTCTTGCCTGCACTAAAGAAATCGTACTTTCATAAAGTCAGAAATATAAGTATTAAGATTAACCTTTACTCTTATGCAGAGTTTTAGAAGATTTATAAAAAGAAAAGCGATTCTAAAAGTCAGGATTTAACTTTAAAAGAAGCAATGTATAAATATTGTGAAATGAAAACCAAAAAAGCCCTGAATATCAGGGTCTTTAGCGGAGATGGTGGGATTTGAACCCACGCACCGGTATCACCGATCTGCCGCTTTTCGAGAGCGGTCCCTTCAGCCTCTTGGGTACATCTCCATTTATTCCTGCAAGCAACCGGACCTATGACAAACCTGCTTGCATATATGGCAACATCAACAAGTATGAAATACCCCGCCCTTTAGGGGCGTAATAAGAATTTAGATGCCCCTTTGTTTTCAGCGGGGTACTTCACTGTAAGTCATAAAGTCATAAAACTTGACCTGCATATTATATTATAAAATCTGTTAAAATACTATAAATATATATTTATTTATTTGCCGAAATAAATCCCCACACCGTCAGCAAGCCCCTTTGCAAGTGTATTTATAGTCGCATCGGAATGGTCGCTTGCCTTATCACCAAGTTCTATATCAATAGAAGCAATTGTTGAATAAGAGGTCTGAGTAAGATCCATAGGAAGTCTTCCATCACCAAATATCCTTGTTCCGCTATTCTTTAATCCCTGTATAAGACTTTTCCCAAGTGCCTCATGTTTTTCCCATGTTGAGGCTACCGGTTCCATCTGCCTGTATGAAGCCACATCCGGCACGCCCATATAAAATGCACCTTTATCGCCGGCTGTTGAATCCCAGTGAAGTGCTATATGACAGCTTGATGTATTATTTGCGATAACAGTTCTTGCAATATTGTCAAGCTGTACATCATCACTCTCTCTTATCATAAGCACGTCATATCCTCTTGAAAGAAGCTCAGTCTTAAGTGCCTTTGCCATCTTAAGTGTTACCGCCGCCTCAGATGTTCCGTCATTAAAGGTCATACCGGTTGATACTGCAACCGCTTTAACCGCACCTTCAGCAGTAGTTCCGCCTGTAACTTTGGCAGTACCGTCAGGATGACATAAAGTTTTTACTGAAGAGCCTCCCTTGGTGCCATGACCGGCATTTACACATACCGTTATATCCTTTCTGTTATTCTCAGCTTTATACAAAACTGCATAGCCTGAATTTATCTTTGAATTTCCGGCATATTTCCATGACGGATCAAGTTTTATCTGAGCACCTGATGCGTACTGTGCACTGCTTCCGCCCTGATCTTTAGAGCCTTCCGTGGTCTGCAAGGCTTCTTCGGTGAGGTATCTTGTTACCACAAAAGCAGTTTCTCCGTCAACTATTATCCTGCTCCATTCACTATTTTTACCTGTCCTTTGAAATTTTGCTCCTTTATCAGCCTTCTTTAATACAGGTGCCGAAGTTGAAGCTCCCTTTCTTATATTTACTGAATTGGCAGTTATATATACTGTTTCATCAACATCTGCAAAGCTTTGTTCCGGTACTTTTTTCTTTACGCTCATATCCGACACCTGCAAAGTATCTGTGCCGTCATCGCCGGCATTATCAGTATCAATTAAAAAAACATCCTTTTTTTCAGTGAGCTCTGTATCCGACATATTTGCCTGTGATGAGCTTGCAGTCTGTGTAGGTGATTCGGTCTTGTTTGAACATGAAGCCTGACTTAAACTTATAATCATAAGCACTGAAACTGCCGCCATGTATCTGATGTATTTAAAACATTTAATTTTTATACATGATAATATTTTTTTCATATTGCTTTTACCTTCCTTTCCGTACCTGAATTTAATATTGAAGCTCCGCCTATCACATATCCCTCCTCATCATAAAATACAACCGCCTGACCCGGAGTAACCGCTCTCACCGGAGAATCAAAAGATACTGATATTTTTCCGTCAATATCCGCCTTTACCGTGCAGTATTCACCCTTATGTGAATATCTTATCTTGGCTTTTGCCCTTAGGCTCTCACCCTCCTTAAGCCCTTCTATACTCATCCAGTTTACACTATCAGCCGTAAGGCTGTCCGAGTAAACGTCAAAATCGGTTCCAAGTACAACCTCATTTGAATCTGCCCTTATTTCCTTTACAAATACCGGATAACCGAGAGCTATGCCAAGCCCCTTTCTCTGTCCTATAGTATAGCGGCTTATCCCTCTGTGCTTTCCGAGTACTTTGCCTGAAGCATCTACAAAACTTCCTTCTTCAGGCTTTATACCTGTATTTTCTTCTATAAAAGCCGCATAATTCTTATCAGACACAAAACATATCTCCTGACTGTCGGGCTTGTTGGCAGTTCTTAAATTTATCTGCCTTGCTATCTGTCTTATCTGCTCCTTTTCATAACCGCCAACAGGCATAAGCGTCCTTGAAAGCTGTTTTTGCGTAAGCTTATAAAGTGCATAGGTCTGGTCCTTTAGTGCACTTTTTGAAACTTTCAGAGCATATCTTCCGTTTGGCAGGAGGGAAACTCTTGCATAATGCCCTGTAGCTATATAATCGCAGCCTATATTAAGACTTTTATCAAGCAGATTTTCCCATTTTATATATCTGTTGCAGACTATACATGGATTGGGTGTCCTGCCTTTCATATATTCATCTATAAAATAATCTATTACTTTGTTTTTAAATTCATCTTTAAAATTCATTACATAGTACGGTATATCAAGCTTATCTGCAACTCTTCTTGCATCTTCAACTGCCGAAAGTCCGCAGCAGCCGGCATCGGAGTTTTTTCCGTCTTTATCATCCTGCCATATCTGCATAGTAACGCCTATAACATCATAGCCTTGTTCTTTAAGCAGATATGCAGCCACGGAAGAATCCACACCGCCTGACATACCAACTACAACTTTTTTCTTGTACATAAAATCCGTCTTATAATATTTTTATTTCTCTAAATCTATATTTCCGAAGCTCCAGCCGTCATTTGATTTTAAATCGCCTTTCTTTTGCCTGTCGGCATCACTTTCCGTATCGGGAGCCTGTCCCTTTCTAAGGCTGTCTTCACTTATGCCCGGGTACGGTCCGGCCTGCCCGGCATTATTAAAATCATTCTGCATATGTCCTTGATCCGGTAATCCCCTTGACACATTATACTGTTCCTGTGGATTTTGCCTTTGCCTAGGCTGTCTTCCTGCGGCATTATCAAAGTATTCCTGACCGTAGCCATAGCGTTCCTGCGAACCTCTGTAAGGTCCTCTGCCTATATCCGTCTGTTTGTAAACCGTATTGCCATGTGAATAGTTAAATGTTTTTCCGGTACCCCCCCTGCCCTCTTCATCAGCAGCATCAGGTGAATACCTATTTAGTGTATTATTACCCTCATGACCTGTACGATTATATCCTGACTTTAGGCTCTGTCCCGACTGAACCGAATCATAACCTCTTTTACTATATCCATGACCTGACTGCTGATGATTATATCTGCTGTCATCATATCCCTGCTCCTGATTATAGTATCCCCTGTTATCCCTGTTATCATATCCATCCTGCCGGGGTCTATAATATCCGTCATTATACCCCTGCTCCTGACTGTAATAGTTTTTATCATCATACCCGTCATAGGGCATATTGCCGTACTCTTTATTATATTTTGCCGAAGTATCGGGATAATTTCTTCCGTTATAATACTGATCATTACCTGCATAATACTGATCATTATATCTATATCTTCGATTATCATCGTAATCTGCATACATTTCAGGATTAAATCCATTCTTTTTAAAATCCAATACTGCCAATACAAAAATAAGATAATGTATTACAATTCCGGCAAAAAATACTGTCCTTATCACTAAACCGGTAGGGTTTACCGATATTACGGCACTAAATAGCAGAAATATAATAAAAAATGGAGTTTGTGCATATATATCCATTTTATAAATATCCATATAGTCAAGTCTTTCTCCACATACTGTCGATATAATTGTACCGAAAGCACTGAACATAAGTGAAATAATGCATATATACAAGGTCCATAAAAAACCGAATATAAGAATTAAGACAGCTATAGATAAATACAAATATATATACCATGAGTCTATTACTTTAAATATTTCCTCCTTAGAAACAGTATCCTTATGCTCTGAACCTACTTTCATTGTAAGACCTGAATTAGGTGTATGCTTTAAACTGTCCCCCATCTTTATATAGATGTTTTCACTGTCAACAAGTATTACAGAGTCATACTTGTAAATTATATCATAATCACCGGCTCCGGTATCCTGTGTATATACATCTGAAGTACTTATGTATATAAAGACTCCTCCCTCAGCCTTGTTGTCAATTTTTATCTTATCATCAACTTTTAAATGCCCGTTTTCCAGACAGAAATAAGGTGTAACATCAGAAATCCTTTTTGTAAGAACACCAGGCATCAAACCCATCTTTATGATATTTATAATTGAAAAAAGTGTAAATGTAAATATTGTCGTTAAAAAAATATAGCCGAATACACGTCTGCCGTTTTTTTGTGTAAATCTTCTATATGCGTTAAAATTTAAAAATGAACCTGCCAAATCTGAAAAAAATTTCATAATACATATGTCCCTTTACAATTCACTATATAAAAAATCTATAATTAAGTATTGTGAGAATTTACATTTATCCCATACTGACACTATCATATCCTATTATTTCACCATTATCAAGCTAAAACTGCATTTATTGTAAGTTTTTTGGCAAATTAAAAACCTGTATATTTAATCAAAAAATAAAGTATATTTTTATTTTTTAAGTGCATAGTTTTTCTTTTTATAATGCTTAAATACCCATATACTTGGTGAAAACAATAAAAGCAGCGGAAAAAGTTCAAGCCTGCCGGCAAGCATGTCAAATATAAGAACCAGCTTGCTTACAGGAGTAAATACACTGAAATTTCCGGAAGGTCCTACCAGTTCAAGCCCCGGTCCTATATTATTTAAGGTGGCGGCTATACCTGTAAAATTCGTTACCATATCAAGATTATCAAAGGCAAGTATAAACATACTTACACCAAATATAAGAACATAGGTTATAAGATATGCCGCTACGGTTTTTACCGTATCATCATCAACTACATTCTTATCCATCCTTACAAATTTTGCACTTCTAGGATATATTATCTTTGTCATCTCAACGCCTACCATCTTAAAAAGCATTATAATCCTTGATACTTTTATACCGCCTCCTGTACTTCCTGCACATGCTCCTATAAACATAAGCATAACCAGTATAGTCCTTGAAAGCTGCGGCCACAGGTTAAAATCAACTGTCGAATAACCTGTAGTTGTGATTATAGAACCTACCTGAAAAGCACAGTGGCGCAGCGCCTCAACCGGACCTGAATACTGTTTTACTATATTTAGGGTAATTATAGCTATACTTAAAAATATTATTAAAAAATACCACCTTACCTCTTCCATCTTAAAGGCATCACCTTTATTCTTTCCAAGCAGCAGGTAATAGGCATTGAAATTCACTCCGAATAATATCATAAATATAGTTACTGTTGTCTGTATAGGTATACTGTATCCCGCCATGCTGTCATTTTTTATTCCGAATCCGCCTGTACCGGCAGTTCCGAAAGTAATTGTAAGTGCGTCAAAAAAAGGCATCTTAAAAATCAGGAGTATAATAATCTGTAAAAGTGTCATTACAAAGTAAATCATATAAAGTATTTTTGCAGTATCTCTAAGTCTCGGTAGAAGCTTTCCTACAGTAGGTCCCGGGCTTTCTGCACTCATAAGATACATACTGTATCCACCTGCCATAGGCAGGACTGCCAATATAAATACAAATACACCCATACCGCCTATCCAGTGTGTGAAGCTGCGCCACATTATACTGCTTTTATTAAGTGCCTCAATATCGCTCAATATACTTGCACCTGTAGTTGTAAAACCTGACGTGGTTTCAAAAAGTGCATCTATAAAGTTTGGAATATCTTTATTTAACACAAAAGGCATTGCTCCCACTATACTCATTACAATCCAGCTTAAAGCAACGCAGGCAAAACCCTCTCTGGCAAAATAAAGCTGATTCTGCGGTTTTTTTCTTGTAAGCAGATATCCCGACACATATGATGTAAGTCCTACTACGGCAAATGAAAAGCCCGCATTCTCCTTGTATATCAAACCTGTAATAAAGGGAATCAGCATAAATATGCCCTCATACTTAAGCACCATGCCAAGTATGTACATAATCATCGGAAAATTCATAAATTAAACCTACCCCTTTATAATATCCTTTATATCTTTAAAACCGCTCAGTAATGTAGTAACTACTATAACATAGTCTTTTTCCAAAATTACGGAACTTCCATTTGGAAAAATAACATCTATTCCCCTTATTATACAGGCTATAAGAACATTATCCTTTGTATCAAGCTTTTCAAGCGGTATACCTATAACCGGCGAACCCGGCTGTATTTTGAACTCAAGTGCCTCCGCCTTCTGGTTTAAGATCCTGTACATGGTCTCAACATTACTTCCCATACCGTTTTGCAATGCCCTTACATAACTTACTATATATTCGGCAGTTATAAATTTAGGATAGATTATACTTCCAAGATCGAAGTTTTCAACTATATCATCAAATGATATACGGTTTATCTTTGTAATCACCTTGGCATCTGTCCTGCTTTTTGCAAAAAGTGAGAGAAATATATTGGCTTCATCTATGCCTGTAAGAGATACAAAGGCACTGCAATAGTCAATCCCTTCTTCTATAAGAACCTCCTGATTTGTTGCATCACCCTGCAGCACATTGAAGCGACCGGTATCACCTAATAATTTTTCAAGCTCTTTTTGGCGTTTTTCATCCTTTTCAATAACAATTATCTTTATACCCGCACTTAAAAGATCTTTTGAAAGATAATGTGCTATCCTTCCTCCTCCCACTATCATAACATCCTTTACCTGATGTGTATTCAGCCCTATATTTTTAAAAAATTGTTTAGAGTTTTCATGAGAAGCAACTATGCTTATAAGATCCTTTTCCTTAAGTATAAAATTACCGTTCGGTATAAATACATTATTACCTCTTTGTACAGTACATACCAGAACTTGTCCCTTTATCTTTTTTGACATATCTGACAGGCACAGATCACAAAGAGGTGAACCCGGTATTATCTTAAACTCAAGCATCTCTACCTTGCCCTTTGAAAATGTATCTATCTTAATAGCTGAAGGAAAACGCAGTATTCTTGCTATCTCCTTAGCTGCAGCATATTCGGGGTTTATAACCATTGAAAGCCCGATTTCTTCTTTAAGGAACATAATTTCATCATTATATATAGGATTTCTCACTCTCGCTATTGTCTTACAGTTTGCGGTTTTTTTTGCTATCATACAGCATAAAAGATTTAATTCGTCCGAATCCGTAACCGCTATAAACATATCCGCAGAATCAACGCCCGCCTCTATCTGTACTTTACGGCTTGCACCGTCGCCGTAATGGACATTTACATCATATGTTTTTCCTATTCTTTTAATAAGATCTTCCTGCCGGTCTATTACCGACAGATCATGTCCCTCAACTACAAGCTGCTCAAGTATAGTTTTTCCAACTTTTCCACAGCCTAATATGACTATTTTCATATATTATTAAAAACCTTTCAAATATTTAAATCCTTTTCTCCATTTCTTTAAGCTCATAGGGGGTATTCTGATAAACATAGAAATTAAGCCAATTCGCATAAAGCGTGTTTGAAAAATTTCTCCATGAAAGTATAGGCTTTTCAAACGGATTGTCATGCTCATAATAGTTTACAGGCAGTTTCGGGTTTAATCCCTTAGCCACATCCCTGTGATATTCATTATTAAGTGTCATGCGGTCATATTCAGGATGTCCTTGTATAAAAACCTTCCTTCCGGCTTTATCAATTAAAAGCAGTATACCGCTCTCATCACTGTCTGCAAGTATACTTAAATCGGAGCAATTCTCTATATCCTCCCTTCTTATCTCAGTATTTCTTGAATGAGGGCAGTATACATAGTCATCCATGCTCCTTATAAGCGGTATTTTCCTGTGCATTGTTCTATGTTTATATACACCTGAAAGTTTCTCTTTCATAGGATATTTCCTTATTCCGTAGTAATAATAAAGCCCTGCCTGTGATGCCCAGCATATATGAAGTGTGGATGTTACCCTTTTTTTGCTCCATTCCATTATACTGCACAGCTCATCCCAGTAATTTACTTCTTCAAATTCCATATGTTCAACAGGAGCACCTGTGATTATCATTCCGTCATAAGCCCTATCCTTTATATCATCAAAATAATTATAAAATTTATTTAAATGGCTCTGACTTGTATTTTTGCTTTTATGTGATTTTATCATTAAAAATGAACAATCCACCTGTAAAGGAGTATTTGACAATGCCCTAAGCAGCTGGGTTTCAGTATCTTCTTTTAAAGGCATTAAGTTTAATATAAGTATCTGAAGCGGTCTTATATCCTGTGTGTCAGCTCTTGTTTCATCCATTACAAATATATTTTCTGATTCAAGCACAGCCTTTGCAGGAAGCTCATTTTGTATTTTTATAGGCAATTTGGCTATCTCCTTGTATTTAATAAATTTAAAAATTCTTCTTCTGTAATTATACTTACTCCAAGCTCAACGGCTTTTTTGTTTTTTGAAGAAGTTGAAGATATATCATTATTTATAAGATAGGCTGTTGAAGCACTTACCGATGAACTTACTTTGCCTCCACTATTTTCTATAATTTCCTGGAGTTTTTTACGGTTTTCAAATTTTTGTGTTTTTCCGGTTATAACAAAGGTTTTTCCTGCTATATTTTCATTGTATGTACCGCTCTTTTGGACTTTCTCTATCTCAATACAGGATAAAAGCCTATCAAGCCTGAGTATATTTTCACTGTTTGAAAAATATTCCTCTATAGCCGATGCAAGTACACTGCCTATACCGTCGATTTCAGTAAGTTCTTCTTTTTTTGCATTTTTTATACGCTCAAGATCAAAATCAAAATGGCTGCTCAGTATTTTTGCATTTGAAAGTCCTATGCCGGTTATCCCAAGCGAGTATAAAAGTCTCGGCAAGGTTGTATGTGATGCCTTTTGTATGGCGGCTTCAAGATTTTCATAAGATTTTTCTCCAAAGCCTTCCATAGCTACTATTTCATCCTTATGTCTTGAAAGCTTAAATATATCAGAAGCTTCCTTTATAAAACCGAGTGATATAAATTTTTCAAGGGTTTTTTCAGAAAGTCCGTCTATATTTAACGCATCTCTTCCGGCAAGCAAAGCAAATCCCTTTATATGCCTTATAGGACATTCTTTATTTGTACAGTGCACTGTTTTTACATCCGCCTCCTGTTTTATTTTAGGCTTATGTCCGCATGCAGGGCATAAATCCGGAGGCTTGATACTTCCTGAACCCGTAAGATTTTTTGCTATCTGGGGTATGATCATATTCGCCTTATAAACACTTATTATATCACCCTTTCCAAGCTTTAACCCTTCAACCATACTTAAATTATGTACGCTTGCACGGCTTACAGTAGTCCCTTCAATCTCAACCGGTTCAAATATTGCTATAGGATTTATAAGCCCGGTTCTTGACGGACTCCATTCTATATCTAAAAGTTTAGTTTCTTTAAGTTCATCAGACCATTTAAATGCTATGGAATTTCTAGGAAATTTTGATGTGCTGCCAAGGGATTTTCCATACTCTATATCATCATATATAAGTACAAGCCCGTCTGATGGCAGATTGTTTTTTTCTATTCTATTTTCAAAATTTTTAATATCGGTTTCAATACTTTTTGCTTCTGTCATTATATATTCAACTGTATCAAAACCTCTGTCTTTAAGCCATTGCATCTGTACATCTATTGAATTTTTAAAATCGACGCCCTGTGCAGATACCAGCGTAAATGCATAAAAGTAGACAGATCGGCTTGCAGTTATTTCAGGATTAAGCTGTCTTACCGAACCTGAACATAAATTTCTTGGATTCTTATACTTTGCATCAAGATCGGGAATCTGTTCATTTATTCTGTCAAAATCCGAATAACTTATAACTGCCTCTCCTCTTAATATAAGCTCCTTATTAAAATCAATTTTAACAGGTATATTTTTAAAATTTCTGGCATTATCCGTTATTACCTCTCCTACTATGCCGTTCCCTCTTGTAACCGCATTTTTAAGGATACCTCCGTCATAGTTAAGCACTATTGTAAGCCCGTCAAGCTTCCATGAAAGCAAAGCTTTCTCACTTCCAAGCCATCCTTTAAGATCTTCTACGCTTTTTGTCTTATTCAGTGAAAGCATAGGTGTATCATGCTCCTTTTTAGGGAGTGATTCCAAAACCTCATAACCCACTTTCTGAGTAGGTGATGCTGAAAGTACGATGCCGGATTTTTTTTCAAGCATTAAAAGCTCATCATAGAGCCTGTCATACTCATAATTATCCATTATTTCAATATCTTTTTTATAATATGCCTCGGAAGCCTTGTTTAACAATGCTATAAGCTCCCTCATTCTTTTAAACGGTGCCGTTTCCGGCATAGCTGTATTTATGCTCGTATAATCAGCGTTTCCATCGTCATAGTTATCCATATCTGTGCAATGACCTTCCTTTCCCTGACGGCAAACTCTTATAGCTGCCGTAATTTATATACTTATTCCGGTCAATATATCATTTTCATATTTTACTGTTTGATTTAACTGTTTTGTCAGCTGCTTTATTTTAACTGCTTTATGTTAACTGTTTTATTTTATAATCTTGAATATGCTTTATCTCATCAGAGCCGAGCCTTCTCCATTCACCGGATTTTAAGGCTCCAAGCCTTATATTCATAATTCTCGTCCTTTTAAGGTCTGTAACTTTATATCCCAATTCTGCACACATACGCCTTATCTGTCTGTTAAGACCCTGTGTAAGAATTATTACAAAGCTTTTTTCCCCCTTTTTTTTTACAATACATTTACGGGTTTTTACCTTAAGTTCATGCAAATAAACTCCTGCACTCATTTTTTTTATAAAATTATCATCTATGCATTTATTAACTGTAACAAAGTATTCCTTATCATGGCAGTTTGCCGCTTTCATAATCCTGTCGGCAAGCTCCCCCTGATTAGTCATAAGTATAAGCCCTGTAGACTCTTTGTCAAGTCTGCCTATGGGGTATATCCTTAACGGATAGCCAATATAGTCCACTATATTCAATGCTCTGTCATTATCAGTGGTAGTGCATACTATACCCTTAGGTTTATTAACTGCTATAACTACTTTTTCAGGCTTTTTATCACTGCCGAAGTTTCCTATAAGATTTCCGCTTAGATATATTTTATCACCATCTTTTAAAATATCTCCAACATCGGCAATTTTTAAATCTATGTTTACCTTTCCGGCTTTTATAAGCCTGTCAGCTTCACGCCTTGAGCATATACCCATATCCGCCAGATATTTATTTATACGCATAATTTTTTCGTCCGTCTTAATTTCTTAAATATGCAGCAGTGCAAACATCTACATAATAATATTAATACAATATAACAAGAGAAGCATAAAACTGCTCCCCTCTAAAAATATATTATATCAGCTGATGTCAATATAAAAAATATCCCTGCCGAAGCTCCCGGCAGAGATAAACTTTAATTCAAAAACAATTATATTAAATCCGCTATTTAAAGCAAAGATACTAACCTGCTTGTTCAAAACCTGCCCAACGCTTTATTTAAAGCTTAAACAAATTCAAGCACTACCTCCATAGCGGCATCGCCTTTACGCTGTCCTATCTTAATTACTCTTGTATATCCGCCTTTCCTGTCGGCATATTTAGGTCCGTACTCATCAAAGAGCTTTGCAGCAAGGTCGATTTTTTTTGTATTTCTTTTCCTTTTAGCTGCTTCTTTAGGAACAAAAGTCGGAACATAAAGTACAGAATAAATTTTCCTTCTGGCATTAAGTCTTGAAGGCTTATCCTTTTTGATTTCCTTATCAACCTCATCATAGACAGTACGTCTCTTGCCGTCTATAACCTCCTTAACTCTCTTGCCGTCAGCATCCTTTCTTGCAACCTTAGCTTTGATGCTTACAGTCTCATAATTATCCCTTTCCTTTACAGCAAGTGCAATTAGAGATTCAACTATCTTTCTTACCTCTTTTGCTCTTGCCTGGGTAGTAACAATCTTACCGTGCTGGATAAGTGCTGTCGCCTGATTCCTAAGCAGTGCCTTTCTCTGGCTTGATGTCAGCGAAAGCTTCTTTTTTCTTGGCATTTATTTTTCCTCCATTCATGGAAGTACATACAGGCTCATCGGACTTAGTGTATGTACAAAGATATTTTTCTTAGAGACCTCTAAAATATAATATTTTATAAGTCTCTAAACGCTGTATTTTATAATAATGTAAATCTAATTAATTATCTTCCTGTTTCAGAGAAAGCCCGAGATCTTTAAGTTTTGCAAGAACTTCCTCAAGCGATTTGCGCCCGAGATTTCTTACTTTCATCATATCCTCAGGTGTTTTATCGCAAAGCTCCTCAACAGTATTTATGCCTGCCCTTTTAAGACAGTTATAGGAACGTACTGAAAGCTCCAGCTCATCAATATTCATCTCAAGAGCTTTCTCTTTACCGTCTTCCTCTTTTTCAACCATTATTTCAGCAGTTTTTGCATTTTCAGAAAGATTAATAAACAAATTCAGGTGTTCACTTAAAACCTTTGCAGCAAAACTTACTGCCTCATCAGGCATCATAGCGCCATTCGTATATACATCAAGCGTAAGCTTATCGTAATCCGTCATCTGCCCGACACGAGTATTTTCAACAAGAAGGTTTACTCTCTCAACAGGTGTATATTCAGAATCAACCGCTATAACACCTATAGGCAGATCGCTGTTTTTATTTTTATCAGCACCTACATACCCTCTACCGTTTGTTATAGTAAGTTCCATATTAAACTTTACATCACTTACAGTAGCTATAATCTGATCTTTATTTATTATTTCAATTTCAGGACCGCACTTGATGTCCGCTGCCGTAACTACGCCATCACCGTCAAACTCAATGTAAGCGGTAACCGGCTCATCGCTCCTGCCGTTATTTTTAATGACAAGGCTTTTAATGTTCATTATTATCTCAGTTACGTCTTCTTTTACACCCTCAATAGTTGAAAACTCATCACGAACACCCTCAATCTTTACCTGACTTACAGCAGTACCCGGCAGTGAAGACAGCATAATTCTTCTGAGTGAATTTCCAAGTGTAGTACCATATCCCCTTTCAAGCGGTTCACATATAAACCTGCCGAAAGTATTGTTTTCTGAAATCTCTGCAATCTCTATATTTGGTTTTTCAAAATCGAACACTTAATTTCCTCCTTTTTATGTTGTAATAAACAATGCCGACAAAACAGCAAAGACTCCTCTTCAAAGCTTAAATAAATTTAAGTTTAACCAAAATATACCGTCTGTCTTATACTGCCCTGCCATCAGGTGGACAAAAGCCCGGAAATGCCGGCACGCAAAACATACCCTGCACAAACCTGCTGTATTGTTATTACTTGGAGTACAACTCGACTATAAGAAGTTCATCTACCGGAACATCTATCTCTTCCCTTGTAGGAAGTGCCTTGATATTTCCTTTAAGTGCCTCAAGATCCGCCTCAAGCCATGAAGGAGTCATACGACCTCCGGTCTGTTCTGCAATCTCCTTATATCTTGTGGAAGATTTTACACTTTCTTTTATTTCAATCACATCCCCTGCCTTTACAAGATATGAGGGGATATTTATACATTTACCATTTACAAGCACATGCTTATGGTCAACTATCTGGCGTGTTTCACGCCTGGTTCTGCCGAAGCCCATACGAAAAACTACATTATCAAGCCTTCTTTCAAGAAGTATCATAAGGTTTTCACCTACCTGACCTCTCATCCTTGAAGCCTTTGCATAATAATTTCTGAACGGTTTTTCAAGCACTCCATAGATAAATTTGGCTTTCTGCTTTTCTTTAAGCTGATTGCCGTACTCACTTAATTTTCTATTGGCTCTTTTTAAATTTCTATTTGATTTCTTATCAATACCGATATATACCGGATCAAGACCGAGTGATCTGCATCTTTTAAGAACGGGAACTCTATTAACTGCCACTTTAAATACCTCCTGATTAGACCCTTCTGCGTTTTGGCGGACGACATCCGTTATGCGGTACCGGAGTTACATCCTTTATACTTGTTACTTCTATTCCACAGGCAGCAAGAGCACGTATTGCAGCCTCTCTTCCTGAACCCGGACCCTTTACCATAACGTCTACATACCTAAGTCCATGTATTAAGGCTGCCTTTGCAGCAGTTTCAGCAGCTATTGATGCTGCATACGGAGTAGATTTCTTTGAACCTCTAAATCCAAGACCACCGGCACTTGCCCATGACAATGCATTGCCCTGAGTATCAGTCAATGTAACTATTGTATTATTAAATGATGACTGTATATGAGCCTGTCCGCGTTCAACGTTTTTCTTAATGCGTTTTTTACTCACCCTTTTGGTGGACGCTTTGTTTGCCATCTAAACTAACCTACTTTCTTTAAACTAAAACAACTTACGTTCCTGTTTTTAAAACATGCAACGTTTAGCATTTTTGTAAAATAATTATATTTTTAATTAAGTTTATTTTTTCTTGTTTGCAACTGTCTTTCTGGGACCTTTACGGGTTCTTGCATTCGTCTTTGTTTTTTGTCCACGCACAGGCAGACCTTTTCTATGACGTATGCCCCTGTAACAGCCGATTTCCTGAAGCCTCTTTATGTTTAAAGCGATTTCTCTGCGCAAATCACCTTCAACCGTCTGGCTTTCAGATATAACGGCGGCTATCTTTTTCACCTCGTCATCCGTCAGATCCTTAACTCTTGTATCCGGACTAACGGCAGCCTCTGAAAGTATGCGTCTTGAACTTGGCACACCTATACCATAGATGTAAGTCAAGCCAATCTCTACACGTTTCTCTCTCGGTAAATCAACACCAGCTATACGAGCCATGTTCTATGTATTCCTCCTTATTTTTCTCTTTTTATAACACTAACCCTGTCTTTGTTTGTGCTTAGGGTTTTCACAGATTACTCTGACAGCCCCTTTTCTCTTAATAATTTTGCACTTTTCACAAATGGGTTTAACCGAAGATCTAACCTTCATTTTAATTCTCCTTTCCCCTATTTTGACAAAGTCGCCAAAATATTATACCACTTTGATGTGCCTTTATCAAGCTGTTTTTAGTGGTACTTTACTTATCACGCCATATTATCCTGCCCTTTGACAGGTCATATGGAGACAGTTCTATGGTTACTTTATCTCCCGGTAAAATCCGTATATAATTCATACGAAGTTTTCCGCTTATATGTGCAAGTACCTGATGCCCGTTTTCAAGTTCAACCTGAAACATGGTATTAGGCAGTTTTTCTATTACTACTCCTTCAATTTCTATAACGTCTGATTTAGACATCCATTACCTCCAAATGTCTCAGGAAATATTTAATTTCCTCGTCCGTGATGCTATTTGAAAGCACTCTGCCTGCAAAATCGGCATCACCGTGTTTTAAAATCCTTATGTGCTTTATACTTTTCTTTTTAGGCAGTTCAAACTTTCTTTTCTTTCCATCGCAAAGCCATACAAAACCCTTGTCCGCCTCTATTATGATATATGACCTGTCCTTATCATGACCTGCTTTTGAAACTGCCGCAGCTCCGATTATATTGTTTTCAGTCATAAACTCTCCTGTATCCGTGCTTAATATGCCGACAAATTATTTAAAACAGTATTTTACGGTCGATAAAATTTCACAGCCTTCACTATTTTATAAGTGATAAAATTTCACAACCTTCATTTGTTATAAGTACAGTATTCTCATAATGTGCCGAAAGCGAGCCGTCAGCGGTTACAACTGTCCAGTTGTCGCCAAGCCACTCTACTTCAGGTCTGCCCACATTTATCATAGGCTCTATGGCAAATGTCATACCCGGTTCCAGTTTTATGCCGTTGCGGTTCATCCTGAAATTGGGTATATCCGGAGATTCATGAAGTTTGGTTCCTATACCGTGCCCCACAAGATCCCTTACAACACCGTATCCGAAGCTTTCTGCATACTCGCCTATGGCAGAACATATATCATTCAGATGGTTTCCCGGCTTGCAAAATTCAATCCCTTTAAAAAATGACTCTCTTGTAACTTCTATAAGTTTTACAGCCTCATCACTTACTTTTCCTACGGCATGTGTCCTTGCCGCATCCGAATGATACCCTTTCCAAATGACGCCTGCATCAAGACTGACTATATCGCCTTCTTTTACAATGCGTTTTTTAGAGGGTATGCCATGCACCACCTCATCATTTAATGAAATGCATATTGAACCCGGAAACCCGTTGTAGTTAAGAAATGACGGTACACAACCATATGATCTTATAATCTCATCAGCTATTTTATTTATATCATAAGTTGATATACCCGGTTTTAATACAGTTTCCAGCTCATCATGAGTTTTTGCCAGTATCTCACCGGCTTTTTTCATGAGTTCAATTTCTCTTGCAGATTTTATAGTAACTGACATTACTTATCTCCCAATATAGAAATTATATCTGCAAAGACCTTGTCCATATCCTTTGTTCCGTCAACCGTCCTGAGTATACCCGCTTTTTTATAATAATCAATAAGCGGCTTTGTATGCTCATGATAAACCTCAAGCCTTTTTTTAACGGTTTCAGGCTTATCATCATCTCTAAGTACAAGCTCATGGCTGCATCCGTCACATATATCTTCCTTTTTAGGAGGATTAAAGCTCACATGGTAGGTTGCACCGCAATTAAGACAGGCACGTCTTCCTGACATACGTTTTATAATATTTTCATCCGGAACATCTACATCTATGGCAAAATCAATTTTTTCCGAAATTTCCTTAAGTACCTTGTCAAGGCTCTCAGCCTGCGGTATATTTCTTGGAAATCCGTCAAGTATAAAGCCATTTTTACAATCCTGCTCATGTATTCTGTCAATAAGCATGCCTATGGTAACTTCATCAGGGACAAGCTCTCCCTTATCCATATAGGACCTCGCTTTAACACCGAGCTGTGTTCCCGCCTTAATGTTTGCTCTGAAAATATCTCCTGTTGAAATATGCGGTATTGAATATTTTTCTGCAATTTTCTTAGCCTGCGTACCTTTTCCGGCACCGGGGGCTCCAAGCATAACAATCTTCATAAAACCCTCCATGTTATTAAATTAAAAATTTTACTTAAAGGAGATACTTATGGCAGCATCTCCTTTAAGAGATTATTCCGATAAAAATCCCTTGTAGTTTCTTACAAGCATCTGCGATTCTATCGCTTTTATTGTTTCAAGTATTACACCGACTATAATTATAAGTGAAGTCCCTGTAAATGAAAGTCTGCTTACTTTAAATACTCCTGATATTATAAGCGGAATCACACATACTATTACAAGACCTGCAGCACCTATAAATATAATATAGTTTAAAATCTTTGTAAGATACTCGGTGGTCGGCTTTCCCGGTCTTACAAACGGTATCATACCACCCTGTTTCTTCATGTTGTTTGCTATCTCAAGAGGATTAAACGTAATTGAGGTATAAAAATATGCAAACAGCACTATAAGCACTATGTAGAGCAATGCTCCAAGTGTATATACAGGAGATGTCATATCAAACCAGCTGCCTGAATTTAAAAATTTAACAATCTTACCCGGTATACCTGTCTGTAATGCAGGTACAAACTGTGATATTGCCACCGGAAATGACATGATTGATGAAGCGAATATTACAGGGATAACATTGGCAGTATTTACCTTAAGCGGTATATATGAAGACTGTCCGCCTACAAGCCTGCGCCCCTGTGTCTTTGCCGAATACTGTACAGGAATACGTCTTTCGGCATCCTGAAGTATTATTACAAATACTACCATTACAAGTATACATGCCGCTATCACAAGCCCTGCAACCACCATTACGGCAACTGATTTGCCCTTTATAAATACATTATAAAGCTCCGAAAGATCAGCCGGCAGTGATGAGATAATATTAAAAAGAAGCACTATTGAGATACCGTTTCCGACACCCTTTTCAGTAATCCTCTCGCCTATCCACATAAGGAATGCACTTCCCGCAGTCATAGCACATACGGCAACTATCACGCTTCTCGGAGTAAAGTTAAACAAAAGCCCCTGACGTCCGAAACCTACAGACAGTGCAACCGACTGTGCAAGTGCAAGTGCCACCGTAAGGTAGCGTGTATATTCCATTATCTTTTTTCTGCCATCCTCACCTTCCCTTTGCATCTCTTCAAGCTTAGGTATGGCTATAGTCATAAGCTGCATTATGATTGAGCTTGTAATATAGGGGGTGATACTAAGTGCAAGAACACTCATCTGTTCAAATGAGCCTCCGGTAAGAGCATTTACAAATCCAAATGCATTGCCCTGCTGCTGTGATATAAAATCACGGAGAAACTTGTTGTTCACACCCGGAATTGTAAGATTGCTGCCAAGGCGTATTACAATAAGCATAGCAAAGGTATAAAAAAGTTTTTTCCTCAAATCCTTTACTTTAAAAGCATCTCTAAGTGTGCTTAACATATTATACCACCTCGCAGGTTCCGCCGGAAGCTTCTATCTTTGATTTCGCACTTTCACTGAATGCGTGAGCCTTGACATTGAGTTTTTTTGTCAGCTCGCCGTTTCCAAGGATTTTTAAGCCGTCTCTTTCTTTTTTAATAATACCGGCTTCTATAAGCAGCTTGGCAGTTACTTCACTGCCATTGTCAAAGCATTCAAGTTTTGAAACATTTACACCCACTATATCCTTTGAGTTGCGGTTTTTAAAACCTCTCTTAGGGATACGTCTGTATAAAGGCATCTGACCGCCTTCAAAGCCGGGTCTTGTGCCGCCTGAGCGTGCTTTCTGTCCCTTATGTCCCTTTCCTGCCGTTTTGCCGTTGCCTGAACCATGTCCACGGCCACGTCTGAAACTGTTATGCTTAGAGCCTTCAGCCGGTCTTAAATTAGATAAATCCATGACTGTACCTCCATTCTTTAATTGTAATGCTGCCCGTAGAAGGGCAGAGTGTCCTGCTATATCTCTTCTACCTTTACAAGATGTTTTACATGCCAGATCATGCCTCTTACAGCATCATTATCAGGCTTTTCAACTGTCTTGTTAAGTTTCCTGAGCCCAAGTGCCTCAACGGTTGCCTTATGCTTAGGAATCGCTCCGATAGGAGATTTAACTAAAGTAATTTTTAATTTTCCTGCCATTTTCTCTCCTTTCAGACTATCCAAGTATATCTGCTACCGATTTGCCTCTGAGCCTTGCAACTTCTTCAGGTGTTTTTAAAGAAGTAAGCCCCTGTAATGTGGCATAAACTACATTAGTTTTATTATTTGAACCAAGTGATTTTGTACGGATATTTTTAATTCCGGCAAGCTCTGCAACTGCACGCACTGGACCTCCGGCTATTATACCGGTACCTTCAGGTGCTCTCTTAAGCAGAACATTTGCACTGCCGAATTTCCCTACAAAGTCATGCGGTATACTTCTGTTTTCATCTATATTTATTTCAACAAGCGACTTTGTTGCAGTTTCCTTACCTTTTCTTATAGCCTCGGGAACTTCTCCTGCTTTGCCAAGTCCCACGCCGACATGCCCATTGCCGTCTCCTACAACTACAAGAGCAGAAAACCTCATTGTACGTCCGCCTTTTACGGTTTTTGAAACACGTTTTATGGCTACAACCTTGTCATTTAATTCAAGTGCAGCCGGATCTATAAATGTACGTTTCATTTATTAAACTCTCCTCCTGTTAGAACTGCAGTCCTGCCTCACGTGCGGCATCCGCAAGTGCCTGAACCTTACCCTGGTAAAGGTATCCGCCCCTGTCAAAGACAACTTTTTCAATACCCTTTTCAATTGCTCTTTTGGCAACAAGTGTACCTACACGTGCCGCAGCATCGACATTGTTGGTTTTTTCAATTTCCGATTTTAATTCTTTTTCAATTGTTGAAGCACTTGCAATTGTATTGCCAACCGTATCGTCAATAATCTGAGCGTACATATGGTTGTTGCTTCTAAATACCGCTAAACGCGGTCTGTCCGTCGTTCCTTCTAAACGGCTGCGCATCCTTCTATGCTTTTTAGCACGAACTTCGCTTCTGGTCTTTTTGCTAACCACTATCCTACCCTCCTAATTATTTTTTACCGGTCTTACCGACTTTACGTCTTATTACTTCACCAGCGTACTTGATACCTTTGCCCTTATACGGCTCAGGTCTTCTCTTATCTCTTATTTCCGCTGCAAACTGACCTACTTTTTCCTTGTCTATGCCCTGTACTTTTATAATATTGGTTCCGTCAAGCACTGTGGTTATGCCCTCAGGGTCCTGCATCTCAACCGGATGAGAATAGCCAAGTGAAAGGACAAGCTTTTTACCCTGTTTTTGTGCCCTGTAACCGACACCGTTCACCTCAAGTACCTTTTCAAATCCATCTGTAACGCCAACAACCATATTGTTTAAAAGGGTTCTTGAAAGTCCATGAAGTGCTTTCATCCTTTTAAGGTCATTCGGCCTTGAAACCAGTATATTTCCTTCTTCCTGCTTTATCTCCATGCCTGCCGGAAATACTCTTTCAAGCGTTCCTTTAGGTCCTTTGACAACTACATGATTACCTTCACCTATAGTTACCGTTACTCCCGAAGGTACAGCCACCGGCTGTTTACCTATACGTGACATCTTTTTCCTCCTTAAATTATTCACGGATTTTTCCGTGTTTTCAGGTGTTTATTTTTATTTAACTTTATAATTTTTCTTTGCAGAATGCTGCATTTAATACCGCAATTATGTGATGGCAAAGCGGTATATCATAATTACCATACAAATGCGAGTACTTCTCCGCCTACACCGAGACGGCGTGCCTCTTTGTCAGTGATAACACCCTGATTTGTTGAAATTATGGCAGTTCCAAGTCCTCCAAGTACCCTTGGAAGTTCTTCTTTTCCTGCATAGATGCGGAGTCCCGGCTTTGAAATCCTTTTTAATCCGCTTATAATTCTCTCTTTTTTATCAGCACCGTATTTAAGTGTAATACGAATTACTGTAAAACCGCCTTCTTCAATGAGCTCGTATTTTCTTATATATCCTTCTTCCAAAAGTATGCTTGCAATAGCAGTTTTCATCCTTGAGGAAGGTATACTTACCACATCATGCTTTGCAGTATTGGCATTACGTATTCTTGTAAGCATATCTGCAATAGGATCGCTCAATGTCATGGAATATTGCCTCCTTATTTTTTATATTGCAATAACTGAAAATGTATATTTGTTTTAAGCCTGTTACCAGGATGCCTTCTTTACACCCGGTATCTGCCCTTTGTATGCAAGCTCTCTGAAGCATATTCTGCATATACCGTATTTCCTGAGATAAGCATGCGGACGACCGCATATTTTGCACCTGCTGTACTGTCTTGTGCTGAATTTTGCAGGACGTGCCTGTTTAATCTTCATTGCAGTTTTTGCCATATTATCTTATCCTCCTCCTAGTTTTTGAAAAATGGCATATTAAATAATGCCAGAAGTTCACGTGCTTCTTCATCGCTTTTAGCAGTGGTAACGAATATTATATCCATTCCCCTTATTTTATCAATCTTATCATATTCTATCTCAGGGAATATAAGCTGCTCTTTAATACCGAGTGCATAATTTCCTCTGCCGTCAAATGAATTAGGATTGACGCCTCTAAAGTCGCGAACCCTAGGAAGTGCCAGATTTATAAGGCGGTCTGCAAACTCATACATCTTGTTCCCTCTTAAGGTTACTTTGCAGCCTATAGGCATGCCTTCCCTAAGCTTGAAATTTGCTATTGATTTTTTTGACTTTGTTATTACGGCTTTTTGACCGGAGATGATTTCAAGATCTCTTACAGCTGCATCAAGAATCTTAACATTGTCTTTTGCTTCTCCGACTCCCATATTTATGACTATCTTGTCAAGTTTCGGAATCTGCATGGGATTCTTATATCCGAATTTTTCTCTAAGTTTAGGTACAATTTCGTCTTTATAAAGTTCCCTTAATCTTGCCAATTTAACTTCCTCCTCTCCGTATTATCCGATAACCTTGCCGGTTTTTTTAGCTATTCTTACCTTTTTGCCGTCTTCTATCTTAAAGCCGACTCTTGTGGGCTGTCCGTCAACAAGCAGCATAACATTTGAGATATCTATGCTGCCTTCCTGATTTATAATTCCCCCGTTCTGGTGTTTCATGCCGGGTTTTGTATGCTTTAACTGCATATTGCAGCCCTGCACCACTACTCTGTGCTTTTTAACATCAACCTTAAGCACTTTGCCGGATTTGCCCTTGTCTTTTCCTGTTATGATTTTTACCAAATCATCTTTTTTTATTTTCTGCACGGCTCTACCTCCTATAATACTTCCGGAGCAAGGGATACTATCTTCATAAACTGTTTCTCACGAAGCTCCCTGGCAACCGGTCCGAAGATACGTGTTCCCCTCGGGGTTTTATCCTCTTTTATTATTACTGCCGCATTTTCGTCAAATCTGATATAGGAACCGTCTCTACGGCGTGTACTGTTTACAGTACGCACTACAACAGCCTTAACTACATCGCCTTTCTTTACAACGCCTCCCGGTGTTGCATCTTTGACCGAAGCAACGATTATATCGCCTATATAAGCATATCTTCTTCTTGAGCCGCCCATAACTCGAATACAAAGGAGTTCCTTCGCACCGGTATTATCTGCAACCCTCAAGCGTGTTTCCTGCTGAATCATCCCTGATACTTCCTCCTGTGAGTTTATTTAGCTTTCTCAATTATCTCAACCAGGCGCCATCTTTTATCCTTTGAAAGCGGTCTGGTTTCCATTATTTTTACGGTATCTCCTTCTGTACATTCATTTTTTTCATCATGTGCCTTGAATTTTACCGTCTGTTTTACAATTTTTCCATAAAGCGGGTGCTTTACATGGTCCTCTATAGCAACTGTGATGGTTTTATCCATCTTATTGCTGACAACCTTGCCGATACGTGTTTTCCTAAGATTTCTCTCTGCCACTTTATCTCCTTCCTGCATTAAGCCATTTTTGAATTTTCGGTTATAATAGTCTGTATTCTGGCTATATTTCTGCGTACCTCTGCGATCCTTGAGGTGTTGTTAAGCTGGCTGGTTGCATTCTGAAACCTGAGATTAAAAAGTTCTTTTTTTGCCGAAACCAGCTCTTCTTTTAATTCCTGCACGGATTTTGACCTTAACTCTTCAATATACTTATTAGCTTTCACTCTTATCACCGCCTTCTAATTCAGCTTTTGAGGCTATTTTGCATCTGCATGGAAGTTTGTGCATAGCAAGGCGGAGGGCTTCTTTTGCAACCTCCTCAGTTACTCCCGCTATCTCAAACATAACACGTCCCGGTCTTACAACGGCAACCCAATATTCCGTTGAGCCTTTTCCTGAACCCATCCTGGTTTCGGCAGGTTTTGTAGTAACAGGCTTATCAGGGAATATTTTTATCCATACCTTTCCTCCACGCTTTATATAACGTGTCATAGCAACACGGGCTGCTTCTATCTGATTTGATTTTATCCAGCACGGATCAAGTGCTATAAGACCGTACTCACCGTTTGAAATAGTATTTCCTCTAAGTGCACGACCTGACATCGAACCACGGAACTGTTTTCTGTGTTTTACTCTTTTAGGCATTAACATAATCAGTCTACGCCCCCTTCCTTATTTTCTTTTACAGGAAGAATTTCTCCATTATATATCCAAACCTTAACACCTACCTTTCCGTAAGTGGTATCGGCCTCTGCAAAACCGTAATCTATATCTGCACGCAGTGTCTGAAGCGGTATTGTACCTTCTGCATAAAACTCGGTACGTGCCATATCGGCACCTCCAAGTCTTCCTGAACATGAAGCCTTAATTCCTAAAACTCCCGCTTTCATGCTTCTTCCCATAGTTGATTTCATCGCCCTACGGAATGCCACCCTGTCTTCAAGCTGTCTTGCTATGCTTTCAGCTACAAGCTGTGCATCTTTTTCAGTTCTTTTAACTTCCTTTATATCTATAAATATCTTTTTGTCGGTAAGTTTTGCTATACGGGTCTTAAGCTTTTCAATGCCTGCACCCTGTTTTCCTATGACAATTCCGGGTTTTGCCGTATGTATTATTATCTTTACCTTGTCTGAGGCACGTTCTATCTCTACATGGGAAATTCCTGAATCATAAAGCTCCTTTTTAAGGAATTTCCTTATATTATAATCCTCTACAAGGAGATCGGCAAAATCAGCTTCTGCATACCATCTGGAATCCCAGCCTTTTATTACTCCGACTCTTAAACCATGCGGATTAACTTTCTGTCCCATCTTTGCCTCCTTATTATCTTTCGTCAAGCACAACAGTGATATGGCTCATTCTTTTTTCTATGCGGTAAGCCCTGCCCTGTGCTCTTGGTTTTATTCTTTTCATTATAGGTCCTGAGCCTGCAAAACACTCAGCTATATATAAATTTTCAGCATTTAAATCATTATTATTTTCAGCATTTGCTATGGCTGATTTTAAAAGCTTTTCTATAAGCCTTGAAGCATATCTCGGATTATATCTGAGTATACCGAGTGCCTGCTGCACACCCTTGCCTCTTATAGCATCGAGAACGAAGCATGCTTTCTGAACTGATACCCTCGCATAAGAAAGCTTTGCCGAAGGCCTTGTATCCTTTTTTTCATTTCTTTCTCTTTTAATCTGGGATCTGTGTCCTTTTGCCATAAATAAACCTCCCTTCAAACCTTTCTTAACTTATCTTGATGCTTTCTTATCATCTGCCTTATGACCCCTGTAAGTCCTTGTGGCAGCAAACTCACCGAGTTTATGGCCTACCATATCTTCCGTTACATATACCGGAACATGCTTTCTTCCGTCATGTACTGCAAATGTATGACCTACAAACTCGGGAAAGATGGTTGAACGACGGGACCATGTTTTTATAACGCTCTTCTGACCTGATTTATTTAACTGCTCAACCTTCTTTAATACATGGCGGTCTGCAAACGGACCTTTTTTAAGTGAACGTGACATCTGGCTTCCTCCTTATTTTGAAGTACCCTTACCATCACGTCTTCTGATGATAAGCTTGCTTGAGTGTTTCTTATTATTTCTTGTCTTAAGACCGAGAGCCGGTTTACCCCACGGTGTACAAGGACCCGGACGACCTATTCCGGTCTTTCCTTCACCACCGCCGTGCGGATGGTCATTCGGATTCATAACAGAACCACGAACCGTAGGTCTTATACCCATATGGCGTTTTCTTCCCGCCTTGCCTATTTTTATAAGTGCATGATCCGCATTTCCAACAACACCTATGGTTGCACGGCAGTTTATAGGAACCATACGCATCTCATTTGAAGGCAGACGCAGTGTAGCGTATTTGCCTTCCTTTGCCATAAGCTGTGCAGAATTTCCTGCCGAACGTGCAATCTGTGCCCCTCTGCCCGGATAAAGCTCTACATTGTGTACAAGTGCTCCTATCGGTATAAGTGAGAGCGGCAGGCAGTTTCCTAATTTTGCTTCCGCATTTTCACCGCTTACAATCTTCATGCCTACAGTAAGACCCTCCGGTGCTATAATATAGGCTTTTTCACCGTCAATATAGGAAATAAGAGCTATATTTGCCGATCTGTTCGGATCGTATTCTATTGCTTTGACAATTGCCGGAATAGAATCTTTTGATTTTCTTTTGAAATCAATAATTCTATATTTTCTCTTGGCTCCGCCTCCACGATGTCTTACCGTTATTTTTCCCTGATTATTTCTTCCCGCTTTTTTCCTAAGTGGAGCTACAAGCGTTTTCTCAGGAGTATCCTTTGTGATCTCCGTATAATCAGAACCGGTCATATTACGCCTGGAAGGGGTATATGGTTTGTATTTTTTAATTCCCATTATATTCTCCTTTTATGCCATACTGTATAAAACAGTATCGCTTCGTTTTTATCACGGTTTCTCCCGTATAATGTACGGCTTTTATTTAAAAGTAGGGCGATTATAATCCCTAATATATTTAAAAGCCGAATTATAATCCTTCAAACAGCTCTATTTCCTTACTGTCTGATGCAAGCTTTACTATAGCTTTTTTCTTTTTTGATGTAAATCCGCTTTTATTGCCACGGCGTTTTTCTTTTCCTTTAAGGTTCATGGTGTTTACCTTTTGCACCTTCGTTCCCGGAAACATCTTCTCAATCGCTTCTCTTATCATTATCTTGTTTGAATCAGGATGTACAAGAAATGTATAGCTCTTTGAAGACATGCCTGCCATGCTTTTTTCTGAAATGACAGGTGAGAGTATTACGTCATAATATTTTATATCAGCCATTATGCATACACCTCCTCTATCGTATTTACAGCAGCCTTTGAAGCTACAACGGTATTATATTTAAGAATATCATACACATTTATAGTATTTGGAGATGCGGTTTTTACACCTCTTATATTCCTTGCAGAAAGAACTGTGTTTGTTTCATTTTCAGATGTAACTATAAGAGCCTTTGAAACCTTAAGGTTTGTCAAAGCCGCTACCATCTTCTTTGTTTTAATCTCATCCATCTTAAAGTCATCAACTACTATAAACTTATTGTCATTTACTCTGCTTGTAAGAGCACTTTTAAGTGCAAGCCTTCTCTCCTTTTTATTAAGTTTTATGCTGTAATCTCTGGGAGTGGGAGCAAATACTACTCCGCCGCCTTTCCACTGCGGCGATCTTATAGAACCCTGTCTTGCATGTCCGGTTCCCTTTTGTCTCCACGGCTTTCTTCCGCCGCCTCTTACTTCACCTCTGGTTTTTGCCTTCTGTGTTCCCTGGCGCTTATTGGCAAGGTGCGCAACAACTGCCATGTGTACAATATGTTCATTAACTTCAATGCCGAAAATCGCATCATTTAATTCCATATCGCCCACTTCTTTGCCTTCTATGTCATAAACAGATACTTTAGCCATCTGTGCGTCCTCCTTTCCTAAGCCTTTGCCTTAACTGCTTCTTTTATTATTACAAGTGTTTTCTTAGGTCCCGGTACAGAACCTTTTACAATTATGAGGTTTTCTTCCTTATCAACTCTCACTACCTCAAGATTCTGTATTGTAACCCTTTCACATCCCATATGTCCGGGCATTCCCTTACCTTTAAACACACGGCTCGGACTTGAGGTTGAACCGTTTGAACCCTGATGACGATGGAACTTTGAACCGTGAGACATAGGACCTCTATGCTGACCGTATCTTTTTATGGTACCCTGGAAGCCTTTGCCCTTTGAAATTGCACTTGCATCGACTTTATCTCCGGCAGCAAATATATCAGCTTTGATCTCATCCTTTACTGAATATTGATCTGAATTCTCTAATTTAAATTCTTTAAGAAATCTTCCAACCGGATAAACTTCTCTCTTTTTATTCCCTTTTTCAATGGTTTCTTTTGTAATACCTGCCTTGTCAAGATGTCCTGAACGAGGTTTATTTACAAGTTTTGTACGGATCTGTCCATAAGCCAGCTGCACTGAATCATACCCGTCATTTTCTTTGGTTTTAACCTGTGTAACCACACATGGTCCTGCCTTAAGCACGGTAACCGGTACTAATGTACCCGCATCATTAAAAATCTGAGTCATACCGAGCTTTTTAGCGAGTATTGCCTTCTTCATTTTTTTCCTCCTGGTTTTATTCTACAGCGGAGCATTTTCATGCTCATTCTAGAGCAGGATTATCTACTCTTCATTTTAATATCGACATGAACACCTGCCGGCATCTCAAGACGTGATAATGAATCAATTGTCTTTTGTGTCGGTGTGAGCACGTCTATAAGTCTTTTATGGGTTCTTTGTTCAAACTGTTCCCTTGAATCTTTGTACTTATGAACCGCTCTAAGTATAGTTACCACTTCCTTTTTAGTAGGCAGCGGCACCGGTCCTGAAACCTTTGCTCCGCTCCTTTTAACAGTATCAACTATCTTGGCTGCCGAGCTGTCCACCAGCTGATGGTCATAAGCCTTTAATATGATCCTCATTACTTCAGTTGCCATAAAAAAAGTCGCCTCCTTTTCGTACTTTTAAAAAAGTTCGACAAGCGGTGACTGTACACTCTGCCGTGTGTGTCGATATTTGGACTAAACACACTATGCTCCTTACGGAGCCCTATCTTTTCAGGTACAGTGACTTGTCGCCAGTTTATAGTAACATGACTTTCGCTCCACGGAAAACCCCGTCCCAACAGGAACGGCAACCTCACGCTTCACAGCTATCAATGCCACAGCTCCGTAAGAATAACATATATTTAAACGGATTGCAAGTATTTTTTACTTTGGCTTTCGTCCACCCTGGAATTTCTCGCTGTATTTTTCCAAATCAAAGTGGAGTGGTAGCATTTAAGTAGAGTTGGTAAACTCACCAAATCTATGGTATTATTAAAAACACAGAGGTGATCAAAATGCAATACGACAAAACTTTTAAAGAAGAGGCTGTTAAGCTATCCGATGAAATTGGTCTTAATGCCGCTGCTAACCAACTCGGTATTCCTTATTACACCCTTTCGGGCTGGCGTAATAAACGTAAAAAATATCAGGAAACCGCATATGTTGGAAGCGGTAACAAACGTTTATCTAATGATGCCAAGGATCAAAAGATATGCGAGCTTGAAAAAGAGGTTTTAGAACTTCAACGGTCTAATGACATTCTTAAAGAGGCTCTCGGTTTTTTCGCCGTAAGCCGGAAGAAATAAAGGCTCATTACCGTTATCAGTTCATTTATGACAAGCACAATGAACTTTGGACTGTAAAGCTTATGTGTGAAACTCTTCATGTAAGCGTTTCAGGTTATTACAAGTATAAAAACAATCTTAATAAACCCGGTAAAGATAATATTCTTTCGGCAGCAATTCAATTGATACTGAATGAATCTCCATACAACGATAATTATGGAGCACCAAGAATGCAAATTGCTTTAAAACATAAAGGAATCAAAGCAGGCATTCGCAGAATAACACGTATTATGAGAGAGCATGGATGGCTTCATATTCCTCATCGAAAGCCGAAAGGATTAACACATGCAACAACTGAAATACAGGAACAGGAAAATCTAATAAAGCAGGATTTTTCATCAACTTTGCCATATAAAAAGCTTCTAACTGATATATCTCAGATACAATGTCAAGATGGAAAGCTTTATATTTCACCTATTATGGATTGTTGTAATGGAGAGATACTATCCATTCTAATGAAAGATAACATGAAGAAAGAATTGTGCATTGATACTTTTAAAGCTGTAACTCAAAAATACAATCTGAACGGTGCTATTGTGCATTCTGACAAAGGAAGTCAGTACACTAGCGAAGCATTTAAACAGGTTCTTGCTAATGCAGGAGTTAGTCAAAGTTTAAGCGGAGTCAATCATTGCTTTGATAACTCTAGGATGGAGAGTTTCTTCGCAACGCTCAAGAAGGAACTCCTTTACAGGATTCCAACCTATCGCATGAAAAGAGAAGAAGTAAAAACAATGATCTTCAGGTATGTATTTATATATTACAATCAAAAACGGATATATACATCAAACCCGGATGGACTTCCGCCGGTTATGTATAAGCAGTTGCTGGAGGTTCAACTTCTGGCAGCATAGGAACCATAAACAATTTAGTGAGTTTGAAGACTCTACTTATCTTGACAGTTCCACTGTCTTTTCGGTACAGGCTAAACCTTTGTTTACACTACCGTTTTTATCTCCATAAATGTTAATATATACCCCCTCATTTCTTCCGTCTTTAGACATAAACTTAAGGTTATATAGTCCGTTTCCTGAAAAACCGGTAGGACACATATGGTAGCTAGAACTGTCTACTCTTAACAGCACCCAATTGCCGCTTTTCTTCTTTAATGCATTAATGTTCTTGGGAATTCTATTTAAAATATTTCTAAAGTAATGCATTTCTTTAGTGATTCTGCTCTTTTCCACATAGCTGTTGAATTCAGTGCAATAACTATCCCAGTATTTATCCCAGTTGTTTTGCCAGTAATCCTCCCTGAATTTATTTGTTGTATCAACGTTTCTTTCTGTCAGAAATGTATAATAATCCTCCATAAGAATCTCTACTCCAAATTCTGCTCTTAAACTTTGTATAGGACGATACTCCTGTGATATATTGTTATCTTTCAGCCTTTTCCCCACCCTATCCTCAATACTTGCCAGGTGTTTCGGACTTCCAAGATAATCTATCTTATATCTTTTAGCTATTAACGGAAATTCATCTTCTTTATCTTCGATGCTGTCATTATCACTATCTTTTTTAGTCGGATAAGATTTAAGTTTAAAGAACACTCTGCCGTCTTTATCTGTTCTCTGGACTATCTCTTCACCGTCCTTTAAACCGTCTCCGTCAGTATCGGCGTTTTCTTTGTTAAGCCTCATAATTACCCCGTTGAAAAGTCTGATTCTCTCCTCATGATAATCACTTAATCCGTCTCCGTCGCTATCGCTAACTACATCTACCGTATCGCTTATCAGCTTCTTGAATTCTTCAATCAGCTCGTTCGCACTGTCTGCATGATAGTGCTTACCTCCCGTAAATAAAGCTATCTTACTAAGCAGAGCAATATCGTATTCGTTTCCAAGACCTACCGTATATATTTTAACTCCACGCTCTATTGCCATCTGTTCATATTTTGGATCGTAATAGCCCTGTCCGTCAGTTAAAAAGACAATGATTTTCATCGCTTTTTCTTTTGTATTTGAATCGCTTCCTGCAACCGGGTACTCTTTCATAGCCTGTTCCAAAGCTACACTTAAATTTGTCCAGCCCCTGTTGTTTTCAATACTGCTCAGGCTTTCCTTTGCAGCCTCAAGATCGTCGGTTAATGACTGATAGGTAGTTGCTGAGGTCCAAAAGCCTATAACCGCAGCCCTGTCTCCTTTCCTAAGCGTATCTATAAACTTTTTTGTAACATCAACCCTGACTTTACCGCTGTCATTTTTTAGCATACTTTCGGATTCATCTATCACAAATACAACCTCTATTATTGCGCCCGGATCAAATTTTGATGAAGACAGTATATTTTGTTCCCATGCTTTTTTCTGATCCTTTTTATTCAGCAGACTATATTTTGAAAAATGAGTTGTTTTTGCCGTTACCGTATGATTGTTCCAGTCAATGCTTTGCTCCTCTAAAAGCACAAGTTCCTGATTTTCAGTATCAACATAGTATATTGCCGGCTCAAAATCCTCGGACTGGACATACTTATCATCAAATTTAAATGTTAAAACCGCCTCTTGTATTTCACCGTCCGCCTTAAAGTCATAAGCGGCATCAAGCAGTCCCGGAACTTCTTCGGGCATCCAAATGCTTTCACTTGGCGTATCTCTTTCTATACTGATATTATCCGCATTTCCCGCCTTAAGTTTTATCACTGCCGACGGCTTGGAGCTTCCCTGCTCTCCTTCATATACCTTCGTAACACTGATAATCTCTTTTCCGTCAAGGATTCCGTTTCCGTCAGTATCGGGATTTGTCGGACTGAAACCGTATTGTATTTCAAGCCCGTCTATAAGTCCGTCATTATCCGTATCCGGCTTGTTCGGATCAGTCCCGTACTCCTTTTCTTTTCCATCATTAAGATAATCCTTATCTTTATCATTATGTATTGGACTTGAACCAAACTCCACCTCCTGCAGATTTGTAAGTCCGTCATTATCTATGTCAAAATCCGCATCCTTAATATCCTTTGAATATGTATGCGGATTAAGAGGATCTGTTAGCGTAAGTTCATACTCATGATAATCCGTCAGTCCGTCATCATCAGTGTCAGCCTTGTGAATATCGGTATTTATCAAAGTCTCCATCGCATCTACAAGCCCATCTGCATCGCTGTCATGCTTCATATCAAGCCATATCGCATATAATGTAATATCCTCATTGACAGGTGTATCCTTAAATGAAAAAGCATTCATTAAATCTTTCTCATCCTTATTCCTATACCATGCTAAAAAATAATACCCGTCTCTATACGCAGGCTCCGGCTCCTGCACATAATCTCCCGCCTTTACCGAAACCGATTGGGTTTTAGTTTGATTTGGATAATTAAAATCAAAGGTAACCGTATATTTTTTATCTTCTTTGCCTGATTCTTTGTTACCTGTTTGAGGATTTTGAGGATTTTCAGCAGGATCCGAAGGATTTTCCTGATTTGAATTATTTAAATTATTTTTTCCCTCGCTGCCGGGCTTTGCTTTCGTATCGCTGCCGGATTGTTTCTTGCCGTTTAAATTTTTATATGATTTTCCGGCATATGAACCTGAAGAATTTATACTTTTTTCCGTATTTGATGGCGGCAGTGATGGCAGTCCTTTGCCTTTAATATATTGTACTTTAAAGTCCTTTATCCATCTGCCGTCTTTATTTACCGTATATCCGTCAGGTGTTACAGTATCCTGATATAAACTGCCGTCATTTCCGAAACAGTAGCTGTAACCGTCTATCCAGTGCCAATTCGTAAGCATTTTTCCAAAACTTCCGTCATGCAGTGTATTAAGAAAATACCATTTGCCGCCGCCATCCTGATACCAGCCGTACCTCATAAGACCTTCAGCTGCATCTGTCTTGACATTCAGATAATACCAGCTTCCTTTTTCATTCAGCCAGCCCGTTTTCATAATACCCTGTTCACTGTAATAGTACCATGAATTTAATCCGGTTGAGTGCCATCCGACAATATTTTTAGTATTATATGCACTTTGATTAGGCTGACTGTTAGCCGCAATAACTGTATTATAAGACGTTGTATATATTATATTTGAAAATAACATTACCAATGTACATATAACTGCAAATACTTTTTTATAGTTTCTATCTGTTTTCATCTATATAACCCATCTCATATTTTATATTATTTTATTAAGGCTTGTATTATTTTATATCACTTAATAATACTCTCTTCTGACCTTGAACTCTTTAATCTTGTTGCAGCCGTCATAAATATCCACGTAATGTGTATAGAAAAATAACCC
>ERZ772772.151-NODE-151-length-42046-cov-6.928913_pt1 | contig 42046 bp, 41 predicted proteins | sample MGYA00511484_ERZ772772 | MGnify/ENA primary metagenome ERZ772772 (study PRJEB29015, sample SAMEA2737913) | human oral metagenome | biome: human oral; feature: human-associated habitat; material: dental | place: China | collected 2088 ... | reverse complement strand
GGTACGCGAGCTTGCAAGCTACGGCAAAGACATAAGCCGCTTTTTGCCGTAAGAGGGAGATTAATTATGTTCAATCGTTTAAACAAGGTTGTTGGAGATTAGGTTCTGGAGCTAATTGTTTAAGCGTTAAATTTTCAATTGTTTATAAATATAGGGACGAATAATCATCCGCCCCTATATTTTATACATTCTTACATTCCAAAATTCCTACATCCTTTATCTCTTCTCTTGTAGACTAACGTGTTCATCGACGGTAGCTTCGGCTACTCCTGTGCTGTTGCAATCGTATTGCCCCTTAGTAGCGGGTATGTCGGTGTTGTCCTTATTATAGTACTGTACCCGCCAATTCTTAGCTGTGGCATTGGCGGCATTGGTGGCATCAACGATATAGGCGTTTTTCGACTCATAGTCGTATATGGGCTTTATCACTCCCATTTGGGTAGAATCATTTCTATTGGGAAGCTGACAGTAGATATCGTCGAGTGCCTGAGTAGTAAAAGCATTGTCGTAGCAATTTAACTTCTTCAACAAAGTATTGTTGCTTATGTCGAGGCTCGAAAGCTGATTGGAGGAGCAATCGAAATTAATCAACTTCGTACACTTGCTCACATCGAGGGTAGTGAGTTTATTGCCGAAACAATTTAATTTAGTCAACAGCGTATTTTTCGTTATATCAAGGGTGGTAAGCATATTACCGTGACAATATAACTCCTTCAATAGCTTATTGCTGCTTACGTCGAGAGTAATCAGTCTATCGCTGGCACAGAATAATCTCGTCAACTGCGTACACTTACTTACATCGAGTACAGTGAGATTATTGCCGTAGCAATCTAACCGCTTCAACAACGTATTTTTCGTTACATCGAGAGCGGTGAGATTATTTTCGGAACAACTTAACTTTACCAACTGTGTATTATGGCTTATATCGAGGGCAGCGAGTTGATTTTCGGAACAATTTAACTCTACCAATAGCGTATTGTTGTTTACGTCAAGAGCAGTCAGTTTATTGTCGTAACAATCTAACTCCGTCAACTTTGCATTCTTCTTTACGTCGAGGATAGTGAGCCGGTTGTGGGAACAATCTAATTCGGTCAAATGTTCATTATTACTTATGTCGAGAGTAGTTAGCCAGTTGTGGGAACAACCTAACTTCGTTAACTGTACATTATTACTTATGTCGAGAGTAGTTAGTTTATTACCTGAACAGCTTAACTCCTTTAATTTCATATTATTACTCACATCAAGGACGGTGAGACGATTGTAAGAGCAACTTAACTTTCTCAATAACGTATTGTTACTTATGTCGAGAGCAGTTAGTTTATTATCGAAACAACCTAACTCCTTCAATTGCGTATTATTACTCACATCGAGTGCAGCGAGCTGATTCTTGTAGCAATATAAAGTCTCCAACTGCGTATTATGGCTTACGTCGATGGCGGTAACTTTCTCTCCGTTGTCGTTGCAAGCGAAACCGCTTACATCACCGTAGACTTTCATCTCAGAGCTGTGGGCTGTAAAGGTAAAACTAATGTCGTACCATTTGGTGCCGACCGTGATATTCCGTATATTGCTACCGCTCACTATCTTTACGGGCGTGCCCGGCGTATAAGCCTTAAAGTCAAGATTTATCACCGCTCCGTTTTTGACGGCAAGGGTGATGTAACGTTCCATATTTACTTTCTGTGCCGTCATAGTGGTACTCGCGAGAAGCCCTATCGTGAAGACCGCTAAAAAGAAAACTTTTCTCATAAGTAAAAAAATGTATCTTTCAAATAGGTGTATATTGTCATATACTTACCGTACATAGTAATGTTACGAGGACAAAGGCAGTACTTTGGGGGCTAAATATATAAAAACCATAATTATTTATTTATCATCTTATTGGATATGGCATAGATAGTCAGCCCTGCTACCGTGTGTATTTGTAACTTGGTCGAGATATTTCGGCGGTGGGTGGTGATAGTATGTACAGACAGATTCAGGTTATCGGCTATCTCTTTGTTGGTAAGCCCGTTAACTATTCTTACGAGTACCTCTTGTTCACGTATTGTCAATGCTTCTTCGGGCGAACTGCTCTGATTGAGATTCACCTGTTTGGATATCTTCGTTTTTATTGTTTCCGTAGTATCGAAAATGGATATCACCTCGTCGAATTCGCTCAAAATCTGCGAATAGTCCAGAGAGTGTTGTATAGCTATATTTTTGCACACGCTCTGTTTTTTTATCTTTTTTATCTCTGCGAGTCGTAGTACCGACAGGTCTGTAAGGAGTATGTCGGGTTGATATTTCATAATCAATACCGGCAGATTGTTGTAGTCTGCCACCTCGTATATATCGACATTCTTACCCCATATCTGTTTTATAACAGACTTGATGCCGACGGAAATAACCTCCGAAGGTTCGTATATTAGTATCTTTATTTGTTTCACTTTACTTTCACTTTATTTTCGAGTTTCTGAACAATTGGTACCAGCAACTTATCCTCTACCGATATGTGCGAAAACAGGTCTTCTTCACACACAAATATATCGAAAAGTACACTGTGTATTTCGTTTGTACTCTTTGCAGGATAATACTTTATGATAATATTCTTGAATTCCGTCAGGCGTTCTTCTACGTGATTGTGCTGACGGGCAAAAACATCAATACTGTAAGATTCTTCTTTACGGTTGTCTATCAATGACTCGATGTACGGAAAAACCATCATATTCTCGTATTCCATATGTTTTTTCACCTCAGCCACATATTCGTCGAAGTAATATATGATAGCCTTTGCAAGTTCGTTTGAAATTTCGTCTTTGTCTTGATTGACAATATTATACAGGTTCTCGCGTATATTTGGCAAGCGATAATTTAGAAAATAGTCGTGTGAAGATTTTAAATACGACACCACCTCCTGTACAGAAATATCTTGATTATCTATGATATGTCTGTAATCTGCGGCTTCGAGCAGTATCTCCACTATTACCAAGAATGTAGCAACATCGATATCATTCTCGCTACAAACCTCTTCTATTGTTTTGTCGCCAAATCCGAGCGGAATACCGAAACGGCTCATCACAAACAACATTTTATAGTGACTTGTGATAAGTCCGCTCATTTTATCTGTTGGTTTATACATTGTTACAAAAGTTATACTGAATAATAAAATAGATTTGACAAAGTTAATAGTTTTTTTTGTTACTTTTGTAGGAAAAAAGATTTTATGCAAATATCACAAATAACAGATACTCTTGAATCTTTCGCTCCGATAGCTCTACAAGAGAGTTTCGATAATTGCGGACTATTGGTAGGCAATCCGCAATGCGAGGCAACGGGTGTATTGCTATGTATCGATGTTGTAGAAAATATTGTAGACGAAGCCATTGCGTCAGGTTGTAATCTTATCGTTGCTCATCACCCACTGATTTTCAGAGGAATAAAAAAACTTAACGGTAAAACCTACATCGAACGTTGTATTGAAAAGGCTGTCAAAAACGATGTGGCAATCTACGCTGCACACACCAATTTCGATATAACCCGATGTGGCGTCAGTCATAAAATGGCAAAGTTACTGAACTTACATAATATCAGAATATTATCGCCTAAAAAAGATATACTGTGCAAGGTTGTTACATTCATACCGTACGACTATCTGGAAAAACTAAAAGTAGCTGTGGCTCAGGTGGGAGCAGGTCATATAGGTAATTACGACTCTTGCTCGTTCTCCTCCTCGGGCGAAGGCTCGTTTAGAGCCTTGGAAGGAGCACAACCATTTGTAGGAGAGGCTTTTACTCTGCATACAGAGCAAGAGAGCAGAGTAGAGTGGATACTACCCACGTATATACTTGACAATGTGCTCGATACAATCAAATCTAATCATCCTTACGAAGAGCCGGCTATTGATGTTTACCCCCTTGCCAACAAGTGGGATAACTATGGGCTGGGCGTCGTGGGCGAACTGACGGAGGAGCGTACCGAAAAGGATTTTTTACTGCAGGTGAAAGACATTTTCGGAGTCAAAGCCATAAGGCATTCGCCCCTTTTGAACAAAAAAATAAGAACAGTGGCGCTATGCGGCGGCTCTGGAGCCGATTTTATCGCAGACGCAAAACGCAGTGGGGCAGACATATATCTTACAGGCGATATAACATATCATCGTTTTTTCGAAGCCGAAAACAGTATTGTTATTGCCGATATCGGACACTTCGAGAGCGAACAGTATACGAAAGAAATTTTTTATGAACAAATTACCAAAAAATTTCCTAACTTTGTAGTCCGTTTTTCGGAAGTGGAACGAAATATAGTTTCTTACTTCTGATAACGCTGTAATTATTTAATAAACAATATTTTAATATAGATATCATTTATGGCAACAAAGAAGAAAACAGAGGTCAAAGAAGAGGAAGTAAAAGAGGTAAAAGTAGCCACTAAAACAGCAAAATCTTCAAAATCAGAGACTTCGGCATCAGTTCAAAATCAACAGGAACTATCTGTCGAAGACAGGCTGAAATCGCTCTACCAATTGCAAAAAGTGATGTCTAAAATAGACGAAATCAAGATATTGAGAGGCGACCTCCCGATAGAAATACAAGATTTGGAAGACGAAGTTCTCGGGTTGCATACACGCCTCGAACGCTATACGACAGAGATAAAAGACAACGAAAAAAAGATTGCCGCAGGCAAAAATGCCATCGAAGAGGCAAAATTGAAACTCGATAAAAAAGCAGAGCAGCAGAAGCAAGTAGTAAACAATCGTGAATACGAGATACTTAGCAAAGAGATAGAAAACCTCGAACTCGATATACAGATTTACGAAAAGAACATAAACGACGCTAACTACGAGATAGATAACAAAAAGAGCGAACTGGAAGCTCTCTCTGCACTCATCGAGGAGAAGAACGAAGACCTTAGGCTCAAGAAGACAGAGCTCGACCAAATAATAGTAGAGACCAAAAAGGAAGAAGAAGACCTTCGTGTGTCTGCAAAAAACCTTGAAGACGGAATAGACAACCGCCTGCTGACAGCATTCAAACGTATTCGTAAAAATGCCCGCAACGGCTTGGCGGTAGTACCTATCGAAAGAAACGCTTGCAGCGGTTGTTTTAGCAAAGTGCCGCCACAACGCCAGCTCGATATCCGCCAGCGTAAAAAAATCATCGTTTGCGAAAACTGCGGTCGTATCATTGTAGACCACGAGATGACCGACGAATAGGCGTACCATATCTCTGCCACAGGAGGTATATCGGTCGGTTATTTATAGGGGGATTTCCACAAAAGCTCCACAAATAAATAACATTTTACCATTTAGTTTTTTATCATATTTATTACAACCTTGCATATCAACCTTATGCAGGGTTTGTTTTTTGTGCGTAGTGTCCTTAAATAATACTCCTCTCGTAAGAAATTTGTATATAAAAAGCAACTAATATTACTTACTTGTTTGCTTCTTTTTCGGTTCCGGGGTTAGCAAACAGTAATGAAATAAAGCACAAAGCAATCAAACAAATAACACCTGCTGCTGCCATAAATCCCAATCTATTTTGTCATATATTTATATAAAATAACCGCTACATAAATATAAAAATACACCTCCTTTATATTTATAAACCGCACAACGAACATACTTTTCTTAATCATTTTATATAATAAAATACACCGTATTTCATATTAACAAATACAAGACATAAATACGAATATTTCCCATTAACAACGAAGTTTCTATATAAATAATTAGCATAAAATCAGCATTTTAATAAAGTAATATAATTTAATACATTATCTGCAAATCGCTGTATGTTATTTGTATTTATAAACATACTACCAAATATATGTGTTTTAAGAGATAATATTCTATATATCAGTATATTGCATAGTAGGATATAATCTAATACTTTACATTTATCTCAAATACCCTATTTCTAAAACAAAAAGATAAAATATTACTCCGTATCAAACTATTTTTTACCCTGCATTGTATATACGGAGAAAAATATAGCTTTTTTAGAATTATCGATAAAAACAATACGTTCGCAGATTTTTTACTTATAAACATTAAAAAAAAATATTATTTCACCCAAAAATATTAATACACTTATTTACAAACAATTACTATTCTATCGTATTTTTAGCAAAAATAGAGTAAATAGGGCATAAAAACATATCATTCGCAGCTTAAATATTTTTTGTAACTAAGACCGAAAATTAGTTGAACACAGGCAATCGTAAGAACACTCATTGCCGAGAGGTGTCGACAGCCGATGCAGAGTGTTCGATAGTTGTATACGATAGTAAAAAAAATGAGAGATTAGAGACATTTTGTAATTTATAAAAATAAAATCAATCCTATATTAATTGTTTTATAAATATGTTTTTGTATTTATATAAATTTATTTATCTTTGTAAATTCGTTTTTATAACTAATATCTATAATTATGCACAGTAGAATATTTAGGTTTATAGAGAGCCTTCAGATGACACAGTCCGATTTTGCAAGTAAGACAGGAATAAGTCCCTCGGCACTGACACAGCTCAAAAACAATGCAGGCAACCTGTCGATAGACAACGTAATAAAAATAAAAAAGGCTTTCCCCAACATCTCGTTAGATTGGCTTATTTCGGGCGACGGAGAGATGTATGAGAAAATAAACGATTCTCAGAGCCCCAGTTTGTTTCCCGATTTCGTAGATAACACAGCCAAACAAGAGATTACGCCGCCCGCTGCTGCCTACGAAGAGACGAGGCGTAGTGTCTCGGAAAACGATGAACGAACCATGCCTATACCCGCCACCGCTACGGCTGCAACTGAGGCGGCTAAGGAGGTGAAGGTCGTCGAAAAAATAGTCGAAAAGATTGTAGAGAGGACGATACGCAAGATAATAGTTTTCTACGACGACGGCAAGTTCGAGGAGTTGGTCAAAGAATAACACGCCTCGTTATGCAAAAAAATTACTAACTTTGCGTGCTTTAATTTAAACATACAGAAAAAATATGCAAAGTAAACTCGGACTTGATTCTCAGAAGATTTCGCACGCCAAACAGATAGCAAAAAATATAGCCGGCGATGTGCAAAATTTTGTCGATGGCTATACTACCGTTACCGTAGAGCGTACCGTATGCCGCCTTCTTGGCATAGACGGCGTAGATGCCAACGGAGTGCCTCTGCCCAACGTAGTGGTAGACCACCTCAAAAACAACGGCATACTGGGCGAAGGTATTATGTTTTGGCTCGGCAATACGATGATAAACACAGGGCTCACCACTCAGGAGATAGCCGAGAGGGTCGCCCAAGACAAACTCGATATATCGAGGCAAAAAATAAACTCCCGAAGCGAAATAGAAGCTGTCTTACAACCGATTATAAACAAGACCATCGAACGCATAACCGAACGCCGCCACAAACGCGAACATTTCATCGAGACCGTCGGCGAGGGTACCAAACCCTATCTGTATGTCATCGTGGCAACGGGTAATATATACGAAGACGTCGTACAGGCTCAGGCTGCCGCACGGCAAGGAGCCGATATTATCGCCGTCATACGTACTACGGGGCAGAGCCTGCTCGACTATGTGCCATACGGAGCTACCACAGAGGGATTCGGCGGTACGTTCGCCACGCAGGAAAACTTCCGTATAATGCGTAAAGCTCTCGACGAAGTGGGAGCGGAAATAGGGCGTTACATACGTCTCTGCAACTACTGTTCGGGACTCTGTATGCCCGAAATAGCCGCTATGGGAGCTCTCGAAGGACTCGACGTTATGCTCAACGACGCTCTGTACGGTATCCTCTTCCGCGACATCAACCCGCAGCGAACGCTCATAGACCAATTTTTCAGCCGCGTAATCAACGGTTTTGCAGGAGTCATCATCAATACCGGTGAAGACAATTACCTGACCACCGCCGATGCTGTCGAAGCGGCTCACACCGTTTTGGCGTCGGACTGTATCAACGAACAGCTTGCCGCTATCGCAGGACTGCCCGAGGAACAGATGGGGCTGGGACACGCCTTCGAGATGAACCCCGAACTCGAAAACGGTTTCCTCTTCGAGCTGGCACAGGCTCAGATGACACGCGAGATTTTCCCCAACGCACCTCTGAAGTATATGCCGCCCACCAAGTTTATGACAGGCAATATATTCCGCGGACACATACAAGACGCACTATTCAATATCATCGGTATCTGGACACACCAGGGACTGCAGCTGCTCGGTATGCCGACCGAAGCCATACATACGCCCTTTATGAGCGACCGTTACCTGAGTATCGAAAACGCAAAATATATCTTCGGCAATATGAAGAGCATAGGCGACGAGATGGAATTCAAAAAGGGCGGTATCATACAGAGCCGTGCTCAGAAGGTGCTCGACGACACTATCGAACTGCTCGACAAACTACAGACCGAAGGACTCTTTACGGCTCTCGAAAAAGGTATCTTCGGCGACGTAAAACGCTCTAAGACAGGCGGCAAGGGACTCGACGGCGTTGTCCGCAAAGGCGAAAATTATTTCAACTCGTTTATACCGCTCATGAAAGACAGAAAAAAAATGACGAAATAAATTTTCTAATTGTAGTAGAGGCGTATATGTGTAATATGTCTCTATTTTTTATTTTGGGAACTGCATTGTGATACAGTGTAGCGAGCCGTGTTGCTTTATAAGCGGCAGGCAGTCGACGAGTACTACCTCGCGGTCGGGGAATATGTCTTGCAGCCTGCGGCGGGCGAGTTCATCTTTTTGGGGTGAGCCGTACGAAGGAACTAAGACAGCTCCATTGATTATCAAGAAGTTGGCATAAGTAGCAGGTAATCTCTCGCCCTCTACGACGACCTCGTCAGCCATAGGCAGCGGCACGAGAGAATAGGGTAGTCCCCGCCTGTTCCTGAAAGCCTTCAATTCCTCTTCCATCGCTCTAAGTTCATTGTAATGAGCGTCTTCCGTATCGGTGCATTGTACGTATGCAATCGTATCTTCGTTGCAGAAACGTGCCAAGGTGTCTATGTGGCTGTCGGTATCGTCGCCTTGCAGAGCTCCGTTTCGTAGCCACAAGAAGCGGTTGGCTCCCAGATGTCGGCTCAGGAGTGCTTCCAGACCGCTTTTTTCCTGATAATTACGGTTGTCCGATAGCAGACATTGCTCGGTGGTAAGTATCGTTCCCTGCCCGTCGGACTCTATACTGCCGCCCTCGAGTATTATTTGCTTGAGGTCTAAATACTTATACTCAGACCAAATATCGCCGTAACGAGCAAAAAGCCTCTCGGTAACGAGGTTGTCGCTATTGGCGGCAAATTTGAGCCCCCAGCCATTGAACCCGAAGTCGAGCACTCGCTTTTCGGTCGTCGGCAGTCGTCGGCTTTGTCCGTCGTCTTGCAGCAGGATGTCGAATACGGTGATACCTCCGAAGTCGCGTGCCCAGGTATCGTTGGTCTCTACCTGCACGAGAGTCAGGGTAGTATCGTCTGTGGTAGTCATAACTGCCGTATCGCCGTCGCTGCGGTCGTTCCAAGTGCCTGTAATCTCTTGCGACAGACGTTTACGGGCTTCGACTGTGTCGTTGCAGAGCAAGACCACATTCTGATACCTCAATATAGTACTTATTATATGTGTATAACAACTGATTACTTCGTCGAGCATATAGCACCAATCGGTCTGTGCGTGGGGGAGAGCAAGCATAACGAAATCCTGCGGTTCCCACTCGGCGGGTAGTCTTCTATCGACAGTCATAACAGGCTGATGTATAAATTATTATTGATGTTCGTTGTAAACGCTTTCGATTTTATCTACCACATAGCAACTTGTGCCACGCCACGGAAGTGGGGCGAAGTACTCTTTGTAGTGTAGCTGTACGTTGCTGCCGGAGAGTTTCATAAGCTCGTCGGCAAGCGAGGGGTCGGCTACCGAAAACCGAAATTCGTTGTTCTGTATCGTTCCCTGAATCTGCGACTTGAAGCCTTCCTGAATCAGAATGCCTTCGTAGGTCTTGAATACATATCCCTTATAAACCAGATAGTTGAGGTTACCGGCTTTGATACCTTCGCCGAATACGTAGAAGTAACGCACATATACGAATATTGCTGCTATGGCAACAACACAGGCTATGGAGATTGATATGATTTTTGTTTTACGTTTCATTATGATAACCGTTTTAGTTGTATTGAAAAATAATGGAATTAATAGACTGCAAAGATACGAAAAAAATAGTTTCGATATTACCGACCGAGACAGAAAAAATTATAGGAAAAAAACAATCTCAATTTTTCCTATAATTTATATTATGTTAAATAGAAATTTTTATAATCGGGTGAATAGTAATTTTTTACTGATTGAATATATACATTTATTAATAATAAAAAAAATAGGAGAATAAAAAAATGAAAAAGATTGTTGGATTAGTGATTGTAGCCGTGTTGTTCGGCTCGTGCGGTCTTTCAAAAAATGTCGTTAGAAGTGGCGATATTGCCCGACCTCAATATTTTGGAGAAATTACGGTATTAGATAATTTTGCCAGTCTTCCAGAAGGAGCTGAGCAGGTTGCGACGATATTTATCGGCGATAAAGGGGCAACAGTAGATTGTTCTTATAATAAAGTGCTTGCCGAAAGTATGAAGCAGGCACGCAAGTATGGCGGGGACTACCTTGTCATAAATAGGCACTTTGTAACGGGGCTTCTCTCCGACTGTCATCAGATAGCAAGCACTGCCTATTGGGTTGACCCGAGTTTGCTTAACAAGCAAAAAGAAGTTAAGAAAGAAGAAAAAAATACTGATGAATGATGTACCCTACTCTATCAATAAATATCTGTAAAACAAATATATAGATGAATTAGTGAATAATAAAAAATGGAGATTGGAAAAATGAAAAAGATTACATTTATTTTAATTACGATTTTTTCGCTTGTATGCTTATTTTCGTGTGAGAAAAAAACAGGATGGGGAGGTAAAAAACCCGATATACCTGAAAAGCCTATCAATGGTATATCCGTAGATTTTATGGTAAATATGATACCGGGATTTGCTCCAAGAAAAGTAACTTTTATTAACATGACTAGGGGACAAGCTTCTCGATGTATTTTCGATTTTGGCGATGGTTCTAATGCCGAAGTGGAACTAGGAGGATTAATTTCCCATACCTTCGAAAAAGGAGTATATAATGTAAAATTAAAAGCTTTCGACAATCAAGGCAATGAAAAAACAACAAGCAAAATGCTGCACATTTATTCGGCGTTACAGATAAAATCATTGACTTTACTGCAATACCCTCTTAAAGATAAAAACGGTAAAGATTGGGATACGTCAGGACTTCCCGATATATATTTTAAATTAATTCATCAAAACGGAGAGGCATCTTGGTTGGATTATAGAGCAAAAGATATCGCTCCTTCTGAACTTCCGTATACTTTTAAAGATGGATTTCCTGTTACTCTGACCAATTCTAATTTCAAATACGAATTAGATTTTTACGATTATGACCCTGTCGGTCAAGACGAGTGGATGGGAGGATATTATTTTTATATAAAAAATTGGATGAATAAAAGCGGAAGTGAACTGCCCGGTAAGATAAATTTTAAAAATTCTGACTCAGAACTCAAGTTTGAATTAAATGTTAATTGGATATTATAAAAAAATAGGAGATAAAAAAGATGAAAAAGATTGTTGGATTGTTGGCAGTAGCCGTGTTACTCGGAGCGTGTGGAGTATCAAAGAGTGTGGCTCGTATCGGGACAGAAGTCCGTCCACAATGGAACGGTGAAGTTGTTCAATTAAACGATAAATCAGATTTACCAGATGACGCCGTTGCTCTTGCAACAATATATGCAGGAGAAGAAAGTAGTTACCCCCGAGTAATAAGAGAGTTATTATATCAATGTCGCAAGGTGGGAGCGAACTATGTTGTTATAACGAATCATCAAGTACGTAGTAGTAGTATGGGGGTTGGAATACATAACGTTAACGCTACTGCCTATTGGGTAGACCCTGTTAAAATAGAGAAGAAAAAAGAGACCGAACAGACCGCTAAGTAACAGCGACTTGCATTTAACATAATATAAATTATAGGCATTAAAAACTTGTGGCAATTTAGCCTATCAAATGCTATTATGTCCGACTACAAAAGTAGTATATTTTTTCAAATTTTCTACAAAAAAAATAAAATTTTTTGATATCTACTGAATTTATACCTAATTTTGCTCAATGATTTTTGAATATCAACTAATTATAAATAAATGATAGTCAATGGTTTCTTTGAAGTTTTTGACCGAAGTATACGAATTACTTGGTGAACAAGGCTATGCAATAAGTTTTTCGCCTGCAAAACAAAAAAGTATCAAGACAGATACCAGAAACAGTATATATCTCAACAATTTCGAAATCATTGTTTTTCAGGTTATTTGCCTATACTACTTACAACTTACTCTCTTTTAGGCGTTCGGCATTTTCGGCAATGGTAAGTTGGTCGATACACTCCTGAATATCGCCGCCAACAAAGGCAGGCAGGTTGTATGCGGTATAATTGATTCTGTGGTCGGTTATACGTCCCTGAGGATAGTTGTATGTGCGTATCTTGGCACTACGGTCGCCGCTCGATACCATTGTCTTGCGCTTGGAGGCAATATCGTCTATATACTTCTGGTATTCAATATTATATATTCTCGTACGTAGCTCTATCATAGCCTTGGCTTTGTTTTTCAGCTGCGACTTCTCGTCTTGGCACTGTACGGTGATTCCTGTGGGGATATGAACGAGTCTGATAGCCGAATATGTGGTGTTTACCGACTGTCCGCCGTGCCCCGAAGCACAGAATATATCGGTTCTGATATCGCTCTCTTTGATGTCTATATCGAACTCTTCGGCTTCGGGCAGTACGGCGACCGTGGCAGCCGAAGTGTGTACCCTACCCTGACTCTCGGTAGCCGGCACACGCTGTACGCGGTGCACGCCGCTCTCGTACTTCAATGTACCGTATACGTTATCGCCCGATACGCTGAAGATAATCTCTTTGTATCCTCCCATCGTACCTTCGGTAAATGAGGTTACTTCGGTCTTCCACCCTCTCGATTCGCAATATCGGGCATACATCTTGAATAGGTCGCCCGCAAAAATGGCTGCCTCGTCGCCGCCCGTGCCTCCGCGTATCTCGACGATGGCATTTTTGCCGTCTTGGGGGTCTGCCGGCACAAGCAGTAGTTTTATCTCCTCCTCCAGAGGCTCTATACGTGGTGTAACGGCGTCTATCTCTTGCCTTGCCATCTCGCGAAGTTCTTCGTCTTTTTCGGTTGCCAACAGGTCGGTTGCCTCCTGCAGATTTTTGAGCAGAAGTGAGTATTCATCACGTTTTTTTATGATTTTCTCCAAATCGGCATACTCTTTGTTGAGCTTAACAAATCGCTTAGTATCCGCTATTATAGCAGGGTCGGTGATGAGCGTAGATATTTCGTCGAACTTCGAAGACAGTCCGTCGAGTCTATTTAAAAGATTATTTTCCACTATTTTAATGTAAAAATTATTACGGTACAAAGGTACAAAATAATTTTTAGTTACACTCTTACAGGTCGTTTACCGAGACGTATAAGAATGAGTAATATTTTTATTACCTTTGTGGCATAGTTTTTTTCTATCGAATAAATAATCATAAAAATCATAATACTATGCAAGTGAGAAATTATATCAAAGAGAACGAAAAACGTTTCTATGACGAGCTTTTTTCGTTGATTCGTATCCCTTCTGTCAGTGCACAATCGGAGCACAAGGAGGATATGATACGCTGTGCCGAACGATGGCGTGAGCTCTTGCTCCAAGCGGGCGTCGACAGATGCGACATTATGCCGACAAGTGGCAATCCCATCGTTTTTGCCGAAAAACGTGTGTCGGGAGCTGTTCGTACGGTGCTTGTATACGGTCATTACGACGTTATGCCGGCAGAACCGCTCGAACTGTGGTCGTCTGCCCCATTCGAACCCGAAATAAGAGACGGCAAAATATGGGCTCGCGGTGCCGACGACGATAAGGGTCAGTCGTTTATGCAGCTAAAAGCATTCGAATATTTGGTCAAAAACCAAGAGCTCAAATGTAACGTCAAGTTTATCCTCGAAGGCGAAGAGGAGATAGGCTCGCCCTCGCTCGATAAGTTCCTCAGAGACAACAAAGAGCTGCTGAAAGCCGATGTCATACTCGTCTCGGATACTTCGATGATAAGCAAGGCTACGCCGTCGCTTACAACGGGGCTGCGAGGATTGGCATATTGGCAAATAAAGGTAACCGGACCGAACCGCGACCTGCATTCGGGACACTTCGGCGGTGCCGTGGCAAACCCCATCAACGAACTTTGTAAGATTATTGCCCGTATGGTCGACGAAAACGGACGTATCACCATACCCGGCTTCTACGACGACGTGGTAGATATGACACCCGAAGAACACGAAAACTACGCACGTATACCCTTCGACGAAGAGGAGTACAAAAAAGCTATCGACATCACCGATGTAAAGGGCGAAGTACACTACTCTACCCTCGAACGCAACAGCTGCCGTCCGTCGTTTGACGTATGCGGTATCTGGGGAGGTTATCAGGGCGAAGGCTCTAAGACGGTGATACCCTCTGTGGCACAGGCGAAAGTATCTACTCGACTGGTAGCCAACCAAGACCACGAGAAAATATCGAAAATGTTCGTCGATTATGTAGCACAGATAGCCCCCAAAGGTGTACGCGTAGAGGTAACCCCGATGCATGGCGGCGAGGCATATCTCTGCCCGACAGACCATTTCGCATACCGTGCCGCCGAAAAAGGGTTCTACAAAGCATTCGGACAGAAGCCCGTCGGAGTACGTCGCGGAGGAAGTATACCTATCATTGCCAATTTCGAGAAAATATTGGGTATCAAGACTATATTAATGGGTTTCGGACTTGAAGACGACGCTATTCACTCGCCCGACGAAAACTTCGACATCGATATTTTCCGTAAAGGCATCGAGGCTATCGTAGAATTTTACAAGAACCTCGAATAGAGCGAGTTTATATCTTAGAGATTTTTACACGAAAAAGCCATTCTACCCGATGTAGAACGGCTTTTTTTCGATTAGTAGGGGAAAACCGAAAATAAAAACATATCGAGCCGACAGATATATTTATTATAATCAAATATTTATGCAAATCAAATATAGATTTTACCCAAATCCACATCATCAGAATACTTTTTGGTACAAGTCAATTGGTAAAAAAATATTACCTTTGCAGACAAATTGGAAGAAACATAAACAAATAATATAAAATATAATATGGTTAAAGTAGGTATTAATGGTTTTGGTCGAATCGGTAGAATGGTATTCCGTGCTATCGTAGACAATTTTTCGAATGACGTTCAGGTGGTTGGTATCAACGACTTGTTGGAGCCGGCATATTTGGCTTATATGCTCAAATACGACTCTGTACACGGTCGCTTCAATCACGATGTGAAAGTGGAAGGCAACTTCCTTATCGTCAATGGCAATCGTATCCGCCTTACGGCAGAACGCGAGCCCTCGAACCTCAAATGGAACGAAGTGGGTGCCGAGGTAGTAATCGAATCGACAGGTCTGTTCCTTACAGACGAAAAGTCGCGTCAGCACATCGCTGCAGGAGCTAAAAAGGTGATAATGTCGGCTCCGTCGAAAGACGACACTCCGATGTTCGTTTTCGGTGTCAACCACGAGAAATACGCAGGACAAGACATTATCTCGAATGCTTCGTGTACTACAAACTGCTTGGCTCCTCTGGCAAAGATTATCGACGAAAATTTCGGTATCGTAAAAGGCTTGATGACAACAGTGCACGCTGCTACGGCAACTCAGAAAACCGTCGACGGACCGTCGCAAAAAGACTGGCGCGGCGGACGCGGTATATTGGAAAACATTATTCCTTCGTCTACCGGTGCTGCTAAGGCTGTGGGTAAAGTATTGCCACACCTCAACGGCAAACTGACAGGTATGTCGTTCCGCGTACCGACATCGGACGTGTCGGTGGTAGACCTCACCGTAGTATTGGAAAAATCGGCTACTATGGAGCAGATAAACGCCGTAGTGAAAAAAGCATCGGAAACTAACCTCAAAGGTATACTCGGCTATACGGAAGATGCCGTTGTCTCTACCGATTTCAGAGGCTGCTCGCTTACATCCATCTACGACGCCACTGCCGGTATCGGTCTCGATGGCAACTTCGTAAAACTCGTATCGTGGTACGACAACGAATGGGGATATTCGAACAAAGTAGTAGAAATGATTAAGGTGATTTCGAAGTAATGTTTTAAACATTCATAATTATCTCCAAAAGGCTGTCTTATTAGGGCAATTAGCCCTGTAAGATAGCCTTTTCTTTTGGGGTAGTTTTATCATTATTCTCCGTATACCGCCGCAAGCAATTTCCGTAAAGAATATAAATCTAAAAAAAACAGACACATCATCTCTCGAATGTGCCTGTTTTTGTAGATAGCGACGTCTATTGCGACGGGTTATTTATCTATTCCTACACGATTGAGGATAAAGGCAAACTCGAACGCCGTATCCTTGATACCGTCGTAACGCCCCGTAGCACCGCCGTGCCCGGAGGTCATATCCATACGGAGGAGGAGTATGTTGTTGTCGGTTTTCAGAGAACGGAGTTTTGCCACATATTTGGCAGGCTCGTGGAAGAGTACCTGCGAGTCGTTGAGTCCGCCCGTTACAAGCATATTTGGATAATTCTGTGCTTTGATATTGTCGTAAGGCGAATATGAGAGCATATAACGATAATACTCCTCTTCGGCGGGGTTGCCCCACTCTTCGTATTCGCCTGTGGTCAGCGGCAGGCTTTCGTCGAGCATAGTGCTGACGACATCGACAAAGGGCACCTGTGCCACAATAGTCTGATAGAGGTCGGGACGCATATTGGCGACAGCACCCATAAGCAGCCCCCCCGCAGAACCGCCCATAGCTGCAAGTTTGGAGGCAGAGGTGTATTTTTCGTCGATAAGCAGTTGACTGCAAGCAACGAAATCGGTGAAAGTATTTTTCTTTTTGAGCAATTTACCGTCTTCGTACCACTGTTCGCCGAGGTCGCTACCGCCGCGTATCTGTGCTATGGCAACGACGAAACCTCTATCGATGAGACTGTAATACGAGGCACTGAAATATACATCGGAGCTGACGCCATAGCTGCCGTAAGAATATATTAGTGCAGGAGCTGAGCCGTCGCGTTTGAGCCCTTTTTTATAAACGACAGCCATAGGTACTTTGACGCCGTCGGGAGCAGTAGCCCACAGGCGATGTACCTCGTAGTCATCGGGGTCGAAGCCCGAGGGTACTTCCTGCTCTTTGAGCTTGGTACTGCTGCCGTCTGCCAAGTTATATTCGTATAACGTGGTCGGGCGATTGAGCGAGGTGTAAGTGTAACGGAACGTCTGCGAGTCGTACATCGGATTACCGCCGAGCCAAGCCGAATATACAGGCTCGGGGAACGATATGACACGGCTCTGCCCTCCTCCGACGGGGCGGGCTTCTATACGAGTAAGACCGTTTTTACGAAGTTCGAGGACGACGTATTTTTTCAGCACATCGATACTCTCGATACGCGTCAGGGTGTCGTGAGCTACAAACTCGTGCCAACGTTTGCGGTCGTTGTATCCTGTCAGAGGCAGCTCGTATATCTTACCGTTGAGGTTATTACGGTCTTTGTATCGTAGATAGAAACGGTCTTGATGTGGATATACCGAATACTCCACATCTTTGACCCGCGGCAGAAACACCGTAAAGTCGTCCGTCGGGCTATCGGCAGAGACGTAACGCTCTTCGGACGTTGTGGAGCTTGCACTCGATATCCAGATATGGCGTCGGAGCTTGTCTGCCGTTACGTAGGTCGAGAAACGGGCGTCTTTCTCCTCGTAGACGACGACCGACTTCTTGGTATCTATATCGCTTCGACAGATACGGTACGACCGCAACGATTTATTGATAGTGCTGTAAAAAAGGGTTTTGTTGTCGTTAGCCCAAGCTGCCGAAGATGCTCCGTCGATGCGGAAGTCGAGGTCTCTGCCCGAAGCAAGGTCTTTTATCTTCATAGTAAATTCGGCATACGAGCCAGTTTCGTTGTAGAAATAGGCAGCCTTGCCGTTGTCGGGACTTATGTAATAACTGCTGAAAATAAAAGCGTTCTTACCTTCTGCCATTTTGTTTACGTCGAAAATAATCTCTTCGGCAGCCTTCATAGAGCCTTTGCGACGGCAGAATGTACGATACTGCTTGCCTTTTTCGCTACGGCTGTAGTAGTAATATCCGTTTTTGAATGTCGGATAACTCTCGTCGTCTTCTTTGATACGCCCGATTATCTCGTTGTAGATACGCTTCTGCAACTCTTTGGTAGACGCCATAACGGTATCGGTGTAGGCATTTTCGGCTTTCAGATAGTCGATTACTTTTGGGTTGTTTTTGTCTTTGAGCCAATAGTAAGGGTCGATACGTTCGGTGCCGAAATTGACAAAAGTATCGGGGATAGCTTCGGCTATCGGAGGTTTCGAGAAATCGCTTTGATTCATAATTTTAGAACTTTCTTTTTTGGTATTGCACGATGTTATTGCTGACACAATGACGGCAAGCAACATTACTAAACTTATTTTTCTCATATCTATAAAATTTATTATTTAATTCTTTGGTTTAGACAAACCAATATTTTATCTGCATCTCTTCATAATGTATTTCAGCTTCGGAGTCTCAATTACCTCATCGATTTCAAATCCAAGTTTCTCATAAACCTTCTTTGCATTTTGGTTGAAATCAAAAACCGATAAAGAAACACTTTTAATATTATCGTCTTCAAAAATAAAATCTACAAATCCTTTTAGTGCCTCTGTACCAAAACCCAATCCTGTTTTTCGGGGATTTAACACATATCTTCCTATGTGTATATTATCTTTGTCGACTCGTACTTCTTGTATCATTCCGATAAATTCCCCTTCATTGAAAATCGAAAACGTATTTTCCAATTCTTTTATTTTATCGCAGTTCAATGGATAAGAAATTTGAGTACCCATCCATTGCTCCTGAAACTCTTTTCCTTGTTCGTTGGACCATTCACATAAAAGTAAAGCATTGTCTTTATTTATCCCCCTTTCAAATCTGATATTCATATTCAATCCTCACCAATTCAAGTTTATCCAATTCTATAATTATGACGTTCCATTTTTCGCAAGTAAGTAAAACTATTTTTGAAATTTTTATATTTCAAATTTATTTCATTGTTCAATCTATTCCCAAAGTGTATGCTGTGCATAGACCTCAAATTGATTTGACTTATCATTACTGAAAAAAGTAACTTCTATTGTGTATCTTTTCCAAAGCATATACGGATATGTCTGCATTCTGAGAGAAAAATGTTCATTTCCTTTAGTTTCTTGGTAACTAAGCGGAGAAAGTGAGAAAATATTTCTCATATTAGTTTTTTTTAAATCATTGAGTGACAATTTTGAAATATTTTTATCACATATATTCACATCGCCAAACGACTTGCTTTTTGATGAAATTCCGAAGTATGTGATGACACAGTCTTTGAGTTTTGCCTCATCTTGATACCTTGGCGTTAAATTCACATAACCATACCCTTTTTCACCCTTGACAAGCTCGACTGTCTGACCATAACAAAAATGGCTATCTCGTTTATTTACAATTATGTCGTTTGCGGTTTTGCCTGTGAAAGTAAATCCCTGTGAAAGTAAATCATTTGCCGTAGTATGCCCGACAACAATCTTATAATCTTCTACTTCGATAATAGGAGCTTTTGCCGGTATTCCCGTCATTATAAGTGTAAGTATGCAGGTAACTATTGATATTAGAATCATACCTATGACTGCATTTGAAGCAGCTGAAAAATCACTGTTAAATTTTGTTTTTCTTATCACAGGAATTATGAAGCTTAAGAGCAATTTTCCCCAAAAAAGAACCATTCTCATAATAATGATGATTAAAAATTCTGCAAACAACCAAAATTTTATTGCATCATTCGAACCGTATTTATCATAAAAAATAAAATATGCTGCTATACTTCCTATTAATACTCCTATTATATAAGCATTGACTTCATTTAATGCAGACCTGTCTGTAAAATCTTTACATATATCTGCTCCTCTTCCCTTTAGGGAATGTCCTATTTTATACATCCACTTAGGTACATCACTGTTATTTTTCACGGCAATCACGAGTTTTATATATAAATATACCGTAAAAGCCAATGTCAGTGTCATTGCAATAAAAAAAATCAAACCACCGATAAAAAATTTCATTTTAATTAGCTCTCAACGAAAAAATTAAGTAATGCTTATTTTAAGGAAATATTATATTTGTTTGGGGTCAGACAAATCGGGATTTATTCATATATCTCAAAGTTTCAGTATTGCAATAATCTCATTTCCATCCATATCGCCGGTTTCAGTAAAACCAAATGAATGATATAATTTACGAGCAACCTCATTGTCAGGCTCATAGGAAAGCCAGCAGTACTCTGCCTTGCCGCAAGGAAAGGATTTAACGAAATTCAAACCAAGAGCAATGGCTTCCCTTCCAAAACCTTTTTTCTGATACTTTTGGTCAATCATCAAACGCCAAAGGTTATAGTTTCCTCTTGCTATATAAGGTGCATTATCCCAATAATCATCTACATCGTAGCCAATCATAATAAATCCAACGGGAATTTCGCCATCATAGATACCAAACGGAAACGCAAATCCATTTGCCGTAATAGTGATGTATGCTTCAACGATACTTACATCATTTGCAGCAACAAAGCCTTTTTGTGGCTCTGATACACGCAATTTAGTTATTTCCCATACGTTTTTCCCATTTACTTTTTCCAAATGAATCATAATGCCATTTCTTCCATAACTTCTAATTTATCCATTTCCCAACATATAATTTTGTAACCATTTTAGAATTTTAGTTCAATGTTATGATTGACAACAAATTCAGCATAATATTTTTCGCCATTGTTGACGACTTCTTTATTCTCTTTCAGTAAAGAAATAGCTTTTTCCATATTTGTCTTAACATACGGTAATTGATGACGGTCTATATAATTTTGAAATGCCATAGTCAAATGCTCGTGAGTTCCATATCTCAACAAAAATGCCGTTGGAATTACAAAACCTGCATCGTATTCAGGTTCGTCTGCAAAAACACAAAAACCTTTCTCAGCGACCTCTGATATAATAGCCATAGGGTCATACTCCATTCGTCGTATAAATGGCAAAAAGCGTTGGGAAAGAATCTCTTTTATTTCCGTCATTGATTGTTTGTACTGCTCTACCCCATAAAAATCCCACCAACGAAAAGAATCTTGTTTTTTGTTGGAAATTGCCAGCCCTTTACTCCAAAAGCACTCTTTTCCCCTCCTATCAGAAATAGAACATTTCAATAATGCTTGTGCAGTTATGCCTGCTCTATTATTACGATTAATTTGTGGAGAAATAGAAACCATAAAATCAAATACTTTGCGAATTTCTAATTTGCTTTTTATATAATTGAACCCGTCAGGCTTCATAAATTCAGCAATCTCTGTCATTGCACAGGCAATAATTTCTTTTGGGGGCATATCATTTTCAAAATTGTCCATAATTCTATATCTCCAATATAAAAAACTTTAAAGGGTGCTTTCTCCTGTTTATGAGCAAATTAGGTATAAATTTTGAATCCTACAATTGTATCTAAATTATACAAAGATATCCGTTATTTAACTAATCTTAACCATTGCTTATATCACTCATTACAATTTACTCCCCTTTTAAAATGGTATAAATCAACTCCTGATAATATTTCTGTCCACCTTCGTTATTTGAATTTTGCTGTTTTTGTTTTAAAAGCGCAATAACTTCTCCCTTATGTTCATTTGGTATTTCTGTTATATGTTCGTTTACTATATTTAAAAATGTTGTCTCAGCCATCTTCTTAGGAGTCATATCTTTGATTTTCATAAAATACTCCCAAGAATTTTCTTTTTCAAATCTTTTTAAGTAAGGTAAATGTATTGCTACATAAACACCTACATTTTTAATAAACATATTTGTTTTGAAATAATCATAGATTTCATCGGTTTCCTCTAGTCCATATCTACGAATCATATTTCCAATCGAAGAAAGAATGTTTATCTGTATTTTCTTATTTTCCTTGTATTTATCGGCAATTTCTAACAGCACATTCGCAAATTCAAGATTTGTAAATAGAGCTTTGAAATAAAAAGACACTTCATCTCGAGGTGTTTTCTCAAATTTTTGAAGCAAATTAGAAATTTCATCTTCAGAAAAATTTTTGAAATTCATTAGTTCATTTTGCAGATACTTTATATTGTCTATTTTATTCTGTATCTTCCTGTTTCTCTGATGCATAAATTACCTCTTTTGAAAATCCCAAATTTAACTAATCCTATAATTTAGCTTTTTATTTAATTGTTGGGGTCAGACAAATCAGGATTCATATATCTATAATCTGCAATCATTTCCTGCCTTTGCTGAGAAGTAAACTCTCAATCATAACGCCAACCAAAGCAATTGGAGTTATCACAAAATTCCCTGATGTAATTCTATCATTAAAGTAAGCGACTGAAATATCATGATCAAGAAATTTATTTATAACTAAATACTGTTCGATTTCATCAAGTAATAGAGCGTTTTCCTTGAGTCTTTCATCAGTAAAATTATTTGAATAATGTATGCTCCTCATTACTGGTTTCAACTTCGTTTGGGGATATGTCTCTTGAAGCTCTCTTTTTAGTTGTAGGATAACATCGTCAAATGTTTGATTGTTTAGACTATCAAACTTACTCTCACACAAAATTTTCTCGCCACACAAGTGTTTTATTAATTCCATAGCTTTCGATTTCAAATCAACCATAACACTCTCCTCTCCTTTATTAATTTATCTAATTCAATAACTTAGCTGATTTTACTACAAAACATTAATATTCAAGCTATTAAACCCGCTCATCTCTGAACCTACCTTCCGATAATATCGAGCGTCTTGTCGAGCATAAATTCGGCAGAATGTCCGTCGCCGAAGAGTGGCGGGAATTGCGGTTCGGTATCGATATATTCGTCGAACGACCTTACGATAAGTTCCTTGTCGGCGTCGGTGATGATGCCTGCGTGTTGCTCGACTATCTCTACCCATTCGGTCTCGGGGCGTAGTATGAGGCACGGTTTGCGGAAGAAGTACGCCTCTTTCTGTAACCCGCCCGAGTCGGTCATTATCAGGCTTGCGTGTCGTTCCAAGACGATGATTTCGAAAAACGACACAGGCGGTATTATCAGTATATCGGGATTTGAGGTAATCTTGCGGTAATCGTCTTCCGAGAGGTTCTGCGGCAGCAGCTTCTTTGTACGCGGGTGCAGGGGCAATACTATCTTGTATCCGCGTTCGGTTATTTCGAGAAGGGATTCGGTTATTGCCGTCAGGCGCTCTGGGTTGTCGGTATTGTTATCGCGATGGATAGTGGCGAGTACGAACTTCTCACCTTCGAGCCCAAGGCGTCGGAGGATATCGGTTTTTTCGTCGGCAATGCGTGCAAAATAGAGCGAATTGTCGTACATAATATCGCCCGAATGGAACACTTGTCGGCGATTGCCGTCGGCAAACGTTGCCTTCGACGACAAAAAGCCCTCGCGACGCAGATTGTCGACTGCCGTCTGTGTGGGAGCAAACAGTACGGTAGAGAGGTTGTCGCAGACGATACGGTTTATCTCTTCGGGCATAGCCATATTGAACGACCTGAGCCCCGCCTCGATATGGACTATCGGCAGGTGCAGCTTCGATGCAGCCACAGCTCCCGCAATAGTGGAGTTGGTATCGCCGTACAGCACTATGGCGTCGAATGTCTCGTTTTCGAGCACCTCTTCGATACCCGCAATCATCTTGGCGGTCTGTACGCCGTGTTTGCCACTGCCCGTATTGAGGTTGAAGTGTGGACGCGGTATGCCCATTTCGTCGAAGAAGACGGCAGACATATTGGCGTCGTAATGTTGCCCTGTATGCAGTATCTTCTCTTCTATCCTGTCCGAGAAACCGTTATTTATAGCCCTCGACAGTGCTGCCGCCTTGATTATCTGCGGACGTGCCCCGATGACAGTGAGTATTTTCATTTTACATTATATTTATTTTAGCAAAATCCGTTACACGACTTTGAAAAGTCCGAACATAGTGAGTTGGTACGCCTGTGCCATAAGGTAATAGAAAACCAAAGAGTATAGTATACCTGCCAACATCAGTAGCTTCAGCACAAGGCTTGCGGCACTGTATTTTTTGCCTTTCGAATACCATATAAACCACAAAAACAGAGCAACGAAAACGATAAACACGTTAGCGGGCGAAAAAAACGTAAAAAACATATTCCCCTTGGGAGTATCGAAATAGAGCCAATCGAATACGAAAACAGCCAGAAGACACACCGCCGCCAATACGGTAACCGTTATCTTGGCATTACGTTCGCCCCAGACGATAGGCAGCGTGCGACACTCCATCTGACGGTCGCCTTCGAGGTCTTCCATATCTTTGACTATCTCGCGTATAAGCGTTATGAAGAAGGCAAATACGGCATATCCGCATACCCATCGGAAAAGTTGTTGCAAGACAGGTGTCTGCCTTATGAGGTCGCCGTAATATGCGGTCTGTACACCACTCTCGGCAACAAGCAAAACGAGTACTGCCAGAGCACAACACAGCGAAACGATGACGTTGCCGATAAGGAACTGCCGCTTGTAGGTCGACGAGTAGAACCACAACATACCCGGCACGATGACAAAGATAAAGCCAAGTGATATGTTCTTCAGCCACACCGCCAAAACAATCCCGATAAGCACACCCACACCCGTAAGTGCGATGTAGAGCCTCATTGCCGACTGTTTAGATAGCCGTTCGCCGATTACGACACTCTCGGGGCGGTTGATACGGTCTATTTTCAGGTCGAAATAGTCGTTGATTACATACCCTCCCGCAGCGATAAGCACGGTAGCAAGCACCATAAGCCAAAAGGCAGCGGCAGGCAGTAGCGTCGTAAGTCCGTATTTGTCGAATATCGGAGATATTATGGCTGTATATATGAGCCATTGCGTAATGACGATAAAAATAAGATTTTTGAAACGAAATAGTTGTATCATTTTTTTTGATAAAATTCTGTGTGTCTATTCAAACACACAATTAAACATCGAAAAGACAGACGGCAAAATTACAAAATTATTTTTAGAAATAGAGCCAGTCGGGGAGATAATAAATTGTTACGAAGAGGGCTTCAGCTCCTTCAAAAGCAAAATAAAGAGCCAAGAACAAACCATAACTTAATATTTTCGCTCCCCCAACCACCTTTTCCGAAACATAGAGAGATGATTTTCTCTTTCCGAATGCTGTTTTTATAGACGGTATTTCGAAAAATTCGATATTTTTTATCACAAAAAATACGTTTTTTCTATGGCAACAGAGACAAAATATGGGCATATCGTTTTAATATCTGCTCCGTCGTGGCGTAGTCGGCAAGGGTTATAGCCTTGCAGGGGATATCGGCGAGCTTTTTGCCTACAAACCAACGCTTCAATCGTTCCAATGCCTTATCATCGATACCCTCAGTATCCTTATATCGGAATTTCACGCAATAGGAGATAACCCCATCTTCCAAATAAAATTTGAAAGATTCGTCATCCGACACATATTCGATAAGAAACAAACTACCATTGGTATCGTAATATGCTTCTGTGCTCTCATCTAATTTAGTAGCATTGCCTTTTAACGTCGTATATTTACCCGCCCGGTACCTATGCATTCGTTTATTGCTGTCGCAAGTAAAAGTTATTATATGATCTCTATCCACCACAGTATCGCCCTGATTCTCTTGATAAGAAAACTTAAATTTACTTTTTTTCAACTCGCCTTTTTCTTCTTTTTGGTCAATGATATAAGCAAATAACAATCCTCGCCTTATCTTCTCGTCTGCTATGCGTGAGATACCGAACTCTTGTATCTGAAATTCCAATATATCGCTATAATAGGGATATTTATAAAGTTCAAGTACTCTGAGTAATGTCCGGGTGTCCGAAAAGCTTTTGAGACAATACGAGCTACTATAATTATAAAGTCTCACAGGTTTACCTACTTTCTGCACCTCGCCACACCATATTCCTTTTGTCGTATCCCCGTCTTTTTCGTAACGGCGGTCATAAAGAATACAATCGTACTCCTTTACGATACCACGATGCAGAGCACAATATTCTTCAGTATCGATACCGTTTTTTCTTATATTATAGTCGAAATATATCAGTTTCCCGTTTTCGTCGTAATAGAAACGATAAATCCTATAATCGGCATCGTAGCTGCCCTCTCGTTTGTATGTTCTGTATTTTCGAAGTCGATTATTGCTGTCGAAGAATAGGCGTTTGCCGATATAGAAATGTTTACGCCCGAAAGAGCCCGCTTCATCTACAAAAATAGAATCGCACCGCAAAGGCATAGCATCTATCGCATTGACGGCACTGTATATTTTTTTGTTGAGTGCCCTGCAAGGCTGCACCGTATCTGGCTCTGAAAACATTTGTGCATATTTATCGGCTGTCGCCGTATTCGTCTCTTTCTTATCTTGTTGTGCATACAGGGCATTTGCCATCGCAATCATAAATATTGCAACAACGCCTTTTGCAGATAATATTTTAAGGATATTCGTTTTCATCTCTGTATATTGTAATTTTTACTTGTCATCTAACATTTGAACCCTCATTATATTAATGACTTGTAAAGCAAAAATCATAAAATCTTATTAGAAATAGAGCCTCTCTAAGGGTTAATAACCCTTACCGAATAAGCTTTTCAGCCATTCCGAAACACATACTATGCCAACCCGCTTTCGATTGCGGCTCTGGTGCGTAGGATAAACTCGTCCATATTAGACCTGTCGAGGTCTTGCGTATCGATAGGTTCGTGGAAAGTAACGGTGATTCGCCCAGGTCTGACGTAGCACGACGAGGCAGGCAAGACATCGAACGCCCCATCTATAGAGACAGGTACGATAGGTAACCTCAGGTCTTCGGCTATCTTGAATGCTCCGCGTTTGAACGCACCGAGCCTACCCGTCTTGGTGCGGCTACCTTCGGCAAATATCACGATAGACGAACCGTTGCGGAGCTTCTTTTCGGCTTCGTCTATACTGCGTTTGGCACGGATAGGGTTGCTGCGGTCGATGAAGATATGCCCTGCCTTATGGCAGGCAAAGCCTACGAAAGGTATCTTACGCAGCGAGTTTTTCATTATCCATTTGAACTTATTGATAAGCCAGCCGTAGATGACGAAAATATCGTATATGCTCTGATGGTTTGCCACGAATATATAAGATTGGTTTGTGTCGTAGTTCGAGCTTCCGATTACATCGACACGTACAAACGAAAGATAACACAATAGCCTTCCCCAATATTTGGCGGGCATATAGCACCATCTGTAATCGCCGATGAATGAAAATATTATTGTCAATATCGATGCCACCAAGGTAACGAAAGCACCTAACGGTAAAAAGACAAGAACGAGGTATAGTAGCCAAAATGGATTGATTGTCCGTTTCATAAGAATAGCTTTTGGTAGCGGTAAATATTTTGTTCTTCTAATCTATCTCGAGTTTTATACGCTTTATACGACGTTTCTCCATCGCTACGATGGTAAATGTGTAGTTTTTGTATGAGACGTGTTCGCTTACGTGAGGCATCTCTTCGAACATTTCGAGCATCAACCCCGCCAAAGTATCGACCTCGTCCGTAAGGTGATCGAATTCGTCGGGCGATATATCGAGTATCTTGTAAAAATCGTTGAGAAGTATCTTACCCTCGAACTCGTATGTTTTGTCGTCTATTTGTTCGTATAGTTTATCGTCCTCGTCGTATTCATCGGCTATCTCACCGATTATTTCTTCCATAATATCTTCCATAGTTACTATGCCGAGAGTGCCTCCGAACTCGTCCACTACGATTGCTATATGTACTTTATACTTCTGAAAATCAAGTAGCAGGTCGTCTATTTTCCGTGTCTCGGGTATAAATGTCGCAGGACGTACAAGCGTCTGCCAACGGAAAGTATTACCTTTGTTGATATGAGCAATAAGGTCTTTGATGTACAATACACCGACGATTTGGTCTAAACTTTTTTCGAATACCGGAATACGCGAATATCCCGTCTCTATTATCTTGGCTATGACATCGGTAAATGGAGTCTTCAGGTCGATTGCTACGACGTCGAGACGTGGCGTCATAATGCTGTCTACCGACAAGCTGCCGAAATGCACGATACCACGAAGAATATCTTCATCTTCGTCGTCGATATGGTCGGTCAGATTGAGTGCCTGCGACAGTTCGTCGACCGATATGGCTTGCCTGCGATTCTTCATTTTTTTCTGAACAAAAGAGGTAGACTTCACAAGACACAGCGACAGAGGCGACAGTAGTTTGTCCATTATCGTCAGAGGCTTGGCAGAGAACCGAACCACCTTCATAGCGTTCTGCGAGGCATAGAGCTTGGGCATTATCTCGGCAAAAAGCAGTATTACGAACGTTATGACCACTGTCTGTATCACAAATTCGAGCACTACCGACGAGCCGAAATCGACCATCATAGTCATAAATATTGCCGACAATACAGCCACTGCTATGTTACACAAGTCGTTGGATAGCAGGACTGTGGCGAGTAACTTCTCGGGATTTTTGAGCAGCCTTATGACCGACTGCGATTTTGCGTCGTCTTCGCTTTTACTCTTTATCTCGTCGAGATTGGCGGGCGAGAGCGAAAAAAAAGCCGTCTCCGCTGCCGAATTGAACGCCGACACCACGAGAAGCCCTACGATTACAGCCAAGACCCCCAAAGCCTGAACGTCGAACGGCTTGAAGGTTACAGTGTTGATTATTACAACGTTTAGAAGCATTCTTTTGTAATAGATAGATATTTTTTTGCATTGCAAAGATACTAAACTATTGCGACACTACAAGCGATACCCTTATTTGTGAACTATCCGTAGACGGCATATATCAATTTTGCTTGCGTATAGAGATTATCGGGTTTGCAATGAGCAAAAAAATTATTACCTTTGGAGTCTGTTTTTTATATTGTGGTAATATGAAAATAAGAGATTATTACACAGACTATTATTCCAAAATTCTGTTGTGGCGTGAAAAGTACATCGGCGAAAACAGTTTCATTATAATACTGAGCCTTTTGGTAGGGATATTGTCCGGTATAGCTGCCTACATAATGAAGTTTTTCATACATCAGATACAACACTTCGTTGTAGGGCTTACTCAAAACTCGGTCAATTTCTGGTATCTCGGCTTGCCTATGTTCGGTATATTGCTTGCCGCTTTGTTTGTGAAGTACGTTGTGAAAGACGATATTTCGCACGGAGTTACCAAGATACTCTACGCCATATCGCAGCACAAAGCTATCATAAAGCTACACAACACTTGGTCGTCGATAGTAGCGAGTTCGCTTACGATAGGTTTTGGTGGTTCTGTGGGAGCCGAAGCCCCGGTAGTACTTACCGGTTCGGCGATAGGCTCCAATCTCGGTCGTTTTTTTCATTTAGACCAAAAGACGCTTATGCTGTTGGTAGGCTGCGGAGCATCTGGAGCTATTGCGGGCATATTCAAAGCACCGATTGCGGGAGTGGCTTTTACGCTCGAAGTGCTGATGCTGGACCTTACGATGGCTTCTATCTCGCCTCTGATAATATCGGCTGTATCGGGAGCAGCCATCTCTTATTTCCTGACCAACGACCACCGTGCAATATTTTACTTCGAGACGTTCGAGCCTTTCGCTCTGGACAGAATACCGTTTTTGGTGATTCTGGGAGTTGCCTGCGGGCTTATGTCACTGTACTTTGTACGTGGTACCAACTGGGCAGAGACGGTATTTAAAAAGATAAATGGCTTTTGGACAAAGCTGCTTATCGGTGGTGTATCGCTGGGCGTGCTTATTTTCTTTTTCCCCCCATTGTACGGTGAAGGTTACGACTCTATCAGAGCACTTCTGGGAGGCAATTTCGAAGAATTGTTTTCTCAGTCTCTACTCTTCAATTATCGTGATAGTGCCTGGGCAATAATCATATTTATAGGAGCTATGGCATTCTTGAAAATATTTGCCTCGGTCTTCACCAACGGCAGCGGAGGCACGGGCGGGCTGTTCGCTCCGTCGCTCTTTGTGGGTTGTCTTACGGGATTTCTGGTGGCATTCGTACTGAGGTTGCTTGGAGCCGACGTGCCTTTCTCCAACTTTGCCTTTGCCGGAATGGCAGGGATTATGAGCGGTGTAATGCACGCTCCTCTGACAGGTATTTTCCTTATTGCCGAGCTTACGGGCGGCTATTCGCTTTTTATGACTCTTATGATAGTATCTGTCATCTCGTATCTTACGATAATAGTATTCGAACCCCACTCGATATACGCTATGCGTCTGGCAAAGAAAGGTGAGCTGCTGACACACAACAAAGACCGCGGCGTACTGATAATGTTGACGATGGAGAATGTCATAGAGACCGACCTGGAGCCTGTGTATCCCGATATGACACTCGGAGACTTGGTACACGTAATATCCAAATCGACACGCAACATATATCCCGTAATAGAGAGAGGCAGCGGCAGATTGCTCGGAATAGTAACACTCGACGAAGTACGCAATATAATGTTCCGCTCGGAGCTGTACGACAGATTCAAAGTAAGCCGTCTGATAACATCGCCGCCCGCCAAGATAGAATACAATACTCCGATGGAGAAGGTTATGGATATCTTCGAGAATACGGGAGCATGGAATCTGCCTGTGATAGACGAAAACGGCATTTACAAGGGATTTGTATCTAAGTCCAAGATATTCAACTCTTACCGAAGAGTACTCGTTCACTACTCGCACGATTGACCATCAACAGACTACTCTATTCATTATCACATCCAAAATATCTCCGCAAAGTGCTATATAAGTTCCTGCAAAATAAGATTTCGGACAATCTGCCTTTTGTGCCCAATACCGAACAGAAGCACTGTATAGAGTTATTGGCAAAATTCTGTACCGACAGGCTTACGATGCAGTGTTTTTTGCTGAAAGGTTATGCAGGAACGGGCAAGACATCTATCGTCAGTGCTTTGGTACGTGCTATGCACGAATTGGAGCAGAAGACCGTTCTGCTTGCCCCTACGGGTAGAGCAGCGAAGGTATTTTCCGTCTACTCGGGTATGGAAGCAACATCGATACACAAAAAGATTTACCGACAAAAATCGGTATCCGACTTTCATTTTATGCTCAATTACAACAAAGCAAAAGACACCTTATTCATTGTAGACGAGGCATCTATGATAGGCGATAGCGTCGCAGAGAACAACATATTCGGTTCGGGCAGGTTGCTCGACGACCTTATAGAGTATGTGTATAGCGGCGACAATTGCCGTATGATACTACTTGGAGATACGGCACAGCTTATGCCTGTGGGACAAAATTATTCGCCTGCTCTGGATAGGAAAGTCTTAGAGAAATCGGCACTCGATATAACCGAATATACACTTACGGAAGTCGTAAGGCAAGCCTCCGACAGCGGAATATTAGCCAATGCGACACATTTACGGTATTTACTCGACAATACCGTTTACCGAAATCCTCAGATAACGACCAATTTCCCTGATATTACCAGCATTACGGGAGTCGAACTCATAGACAGCATATACGCTTCGTACCGAGAGGTAGGTGAAGAAAACAGTATCGTCATAACCCGTTCGAACAAGAGAGCCAACCTATTCAATCAAGGCATTCGTAATCAGGTACTACAGCGTGAGTCGGAGTTGGCAAATACCGATATGGTGATGGTGATAAAAAACAATTACTTCTGGGCAGAACGCTATGAGCGACTAAACTTCATAGCCAACGGCGATATAGCACAGATAGTTCGTATAAAGCGATATACCGAGATGTACGGGTTCAGGTTTGCCGACGTTACGCTGCAACTGCTCGACTACGATATGGAGATAGACTGCCGTCTGCTGCTCGACAGCCTATCGGCTGCCACCCCCAAAGACAACGACAACATAGGTAAGCGGCTATTCGAAGAAGTAGAGAAAGATTATGAACACATCACCAACAAACGCAAGCGCTATCTGGCTATGAGGCAAGACGAGTATCTGAATGCCATACAGATAAAGTTTGCCTACGCCATTACCTGCCACAAGGCTCAGGGTGGACAGTGGCAACACGTATATATCGACTGCGGTTATCTGACGGACGAGATGCTGAACAAAGAGTTTATACAGTGGCTGTATACGGCTTTCACACGGTGTCAGCAGAAACTTTTTCTCATCAACTTCAAAAAAGAATTTCTGGCGGACACGCAACGGTAAATCGAAAAAGAAGTTGCGTTTTCGAAGGCAATAAAAAATCATATTGTACCATTCGGTATTTATTTATCAAAAAAATATTAAATTTGCACTCATTTTTTTAAGACAAAAAATAAATACAAACAAACAGACAAAAGCATATTATGTTCAAAGACGTATTATCTATCGGAGGTAAGCCCGGACTTTTCAGAATGGTCTCACACGCAAAGAATTATATCATTGTAGAGTCGCTGATAGACGGTAAAAGGACACCGTCGTATCAAAACGAAAAAATATCGCTTCTACGGGATATCGTGATGTATGGCAACTCGGGCGAAAAGCGGCTGAATGAGCTTTTCAAAGCTGCTTTCGAATTGGAAGACGGTAAAAAAATAGAAATAGACATAAAAAACAACGCCCAATTGCAGGAGTTTTTTGCAAAAGTTTTCCCAGACTTCGACAGAGACCGTATCTATCCCAACGACATAAAGAAATTTATTAGTTGGTATAATATCTTAATAAACAAACAGATAACAGACTTCGATATAGACTCCGAAGAAACGGAAAATACCGAAGAGACAAAATAAAAATAGTATTCGGCTATAACGGACTAAATAGTTCAACGACAATACAATGTATGATTTGATTGTCTGTAATCCACCGTACTTTACCGACAGCCTCGAATGCCCCGACCCGAGCCGTAACAATGCAAGGCACAATGTAAGTTTGACTTACGAAGAACTCTTCGATTGTGCCCGCAAGTTGCTATCCGAAACAGGACGTCTGGCAATAATAATCCCTTCCGTGCAGTACGAAAAGATATCCGCTTTGGCAAAGGCAAATAATATGTTTCTGATACGACAGACCAACGTCCGTCCTACCCCAAATTCGGAGATAAAACGCTATTTATTGGAGTTCTCGCCTACGGAGATACCGTTACAGGAAACAGACCTTACGATAGAACTCTCCCGACACAACTACACCGAGGAATATAAGGCTCTTACAAAAGATTTTTACCTATAAAACGTATTAGCATACGGCATTTTGTTTGTCGGTCGTTCCCTTTTTCTTCGAAATCATCTGACTTAACAGTACACCCGACAGAACGACTATCATACCGACTATTTTATTGAATGTAAGCGTCTCTTGTCCAATGACAACGGCAAACATAATAGTAATAACGGGAATGGCATTCGTAAAAACATTGGCACGGGATATCTCGATATTTTTGACGGCATACGAGTAACCCATAAAAGCTATCGACGAACAGAAAACGGCAAGCATCACCAACGCCAACACTGTGTATGGCGTCCACTGCATCGCAGCCAATTCGCTCTTGTCTACCGTCAGAAACATAGGCACATAGAGCACTGCCGCTATTATATTCTGATATATAATAATCGTAATCGGCTTATAATGAAGAAGTCTGAACAACATCATATTGTAGCCCACTGCCGAAAAAACCGCAAGCAGCAGCAACAGCACTCCCGTTACATTAAATGTACCTACCACACTGTTACCCAACGATATAATAGCGATACCGACGATAGAGATAAACACCCCTAAGAGCACTGTCCAACTAATCTTCTTTTTATAGAAAAAAAACAGCCCGAATGGAACTATTATCGGTATAATCGCTATGAAGATGGCGGCATAACTTGCGTCTACGAGCTTAAGTCCGTAATTCTCACCTATGAAATAAAGAAACGGTTCGAAAAAAGCGAGCAGGAAAAACTTTCCGTAGTCTTCGCGTCGGATTTTCTCGAGCTGCTTAGTAGCCATAGCTATAGCTAACAACAAGGCAAAAGAGATTAATAATCTGACTGTTATTACAAAAACTACATTAAAATTATGGTTGAGCAACTCTTTGGTCCATACGAAACTGATACCCCAAAATATCTGTGCCAATATTAAAGCGATATATGCCTTAAATATCTTTTTATCCTTCACTTTTATGAGATTTTTGCGATTATTTCGTTATATTTTTCTTCCAAAATACTGTTATTCAGCACATCGGGCACACCGCTATCGGAACTTTCGCAAATAGACTCGACGATGGGTATCTGTGCCAAAAGCGGAATATTTCGTTCTTCGGCAAAACGCTTTACTCCCTCTTTACCGAAGATATAGTATTTGTTATCGGGCAATTCGGCAGGTGTAAAATATGCCATATTTTCTACCAAACCCAATATAGGTACATTTATCTTGGGATTTTCGAACATCTCTATACCCTTGATTACATCGGCAAGGGCTACGCTCTGCGGAGTCGATACGATGATAGCTCCCGTAAATTTCAGTACATCGACGGCAGTAAGATGTATATCGCTCGTACCCGGTGGCAAATCGACGAGGAAATAGTCCAAATTGCCCCAATCGGCCTCTTGTACAAGCTGTTTGATAGCATTACTTGCCATTATACCTCGCCACACGACAGCACTCTCGGGGTCGACGAAGAAACCGATCGACAGCAACTTGACTCCAAACTTTTCTGCCGGTCGCATACAGTTTCTGTCGCCCACCGACACGAGCTCGGGACGATAGTCTTCGATACCGAACATCTTAGGCACCGAAGGACCGAAAATATCGGCATCGAGCAATCCCACACGATAACCTTTTTTGGCAAGAGCCACAGCCAGATTCGACGAAACGGTGGATTTACCGACTCCGCCTTTACCCGACGAAATAGCAATAATCTTATCGGCATTCACTGTCGGCGGTTGCTCTGCTGCTACGGGTTGCACCTCTTTGTTTTTCACATTTATAACCACTTCGCACTCTTCGCCGATATGTCTTTTGATAGCTGCCTCGGAAGCTTTTACTACCGATTTCATAAACGGAGAATTCTTTTTGGGACTTATCAGAGAAAACGATACCTTGTTGCCGTCGATACGTATGTCGTCTTCGACCATACCGCTCTCCACAATATTCTGTGGTTCACCGGGGTAACGTATCTCGGCGAGTGCCTCTAAAATTAATTTCGGATATATACTCATATTATTTTGTATGTTTGATTGTTATAATTATCTGACAGTAATATTTTTATTACCAACTACTTGTGGCACCGCCTCCACCTGAGCGACCACCTCCGAAAGAACCTCCGCCTGAGCGACCACCTCCGAACGAACTACCGCCGAAACCTCCACTCGACGTATGTGTAAGGCGTGGAATCGACACACTATCTTCTTGTTGGAAACCACAATATTTACAACGCTTTACATTGACACGAAGCCCCTTGCTGACATAAGTGGGACGGATGGCTATGTATGAGTTTGCCAAACAAAAACTGCGTGTGCCACATTGGGGACAATCGCTATATTTCGGTTTTTCGTTATACTTGTTTATCTCCACACGACCGCAATTTTCACATAAAAACACGTCGTAATCTACGGATTTTATCTTCTCTTCGAACGATTGTTCAAGAGTAAGGTATTTATTATCATTGGTCTCAGACAACAATTTTGTGAGTGTCCCGCAGTTTTTGCAACGAACGCTTTGGCGTCGGAGTTTGTTGGCAAATACATTTTTCAATATATTAATAGGTATCATATCCATAAATAACAGAAATCCCAATAAGAAGAGACTTATAAGACTAACTCCCAATATAGCTAATGTAATGACTATTATTATAATACCTACAAATATCATTCCTATTATCAAACTACCGTATGCCTTCATAGCACTGTATCGTTCGGAATTGTATTGAAATTTCTTACTATGGGCAATATTATTGCTCTTGAACAACATAGCTATAATTACTATCAGCAGTACTGCTACGGGTACTACAAATACAAAAGAGGGAAACTCCGACTCGGAATCATCTTCGAAAAACTCTTCGTTTTCAACAGTTTCTACTGCTTTTTTTACCCCTCTGAGCATACCCTCATCATAATTACCTTCTTTGAAATAGGGCACCATCTCGTTCATCTGTATCCTCTTGCAGATGGCATCGGGTAAAATTCCCTCCAGCCCATAGCCCGTCTCGAAACGAATTTTACGTTGGTCTAATACAAAAAGTATTAATAAACCATTGTCGCTCCGCTTTTTACCGATACCCCAACGTTCGAAAAGTTCTACGCCAAAATCGAAAATATCGTTATCGCCGATAGAATTGAGTACCACGACGGCAATCTCTGCTTTGTTTTTTGCTTCCAAGTTTTGCAGCATAGTATTAAGCTGATAGACAGTCTCTTCTGAGATGATTCCGTCGGGATTTGCTACAAACGCACTTGCATCGTTAGTTTTTGGATTGGGTACTTCGTCGACGGTATACTGCCCATTATACGGTATTTCCGATGATGAGTGTCCGCCTCCGGTAGCTTCTTGCGGATATACGCCGCCGATACTTACGAGAGCAAGCATTATCGCACAAAATAGTTTTTTAGTAATACAATCCATATTAATTTTCTGTAAATTCAAGTATTTCAATTAAAACCCCATCAAACTGCAATCGTTAAGATATTTATTTACTATGCTTTTTTGGCTTTCTATCCTTGCTTTGAAAACTGCCGCCTCGTCGGAAGCTTCGTGCATCGTATTGTGCTCCAACATCTTGTACAGTTTGTCTATCTGCGGTAGGAAAGCCAATGTCTCATCTGTAAAAAACGACTCGGCAAATCTCTGCCACACAATATTTTGCGTCATCTTCGACGGGTGTACCATATCGTCGGCATAGAAACGATAATCTCGCAGCTCGTCGAGCAATATTTCGTAAGCAGGGAAATATGTCAATCGACTGAAATTGTTTACAAGTTGCTCTACCGCAAGCAACAACGTAGCTTTGTTTAGAGAATTGTCGACGGCTCCGTCGCGTAGATAACGTACAGGGCTTACGGAAATTATCACTTTTATCTCTGGTGCTGTTCGGAATATCCTATCCAGAAGAGGTTTATATACATCGACTATATCACTAACAGAGAGTCGTTTGCGGACAAAATTATTTTCGGGTAGCTTATGGCAGTTTGCCACTACTCTGCCCTGATGCATATATACCCACGACGACCCGAAAGTGATAATGAGAAAATCGGTCTTAGGGAAGATATTGTGAGCATCGGCAATCTGTCTGTTTGCCCTATCGAGCACTCTCTGCGGGTCGGCATCGGAAAAAGCACTGTGATACAAATCGCTGTGCCAAAGCCCATTGTGTCTGAACAAATCTTGAAGTGTCAAATATTTTTCGTCGAGAATACGTTCCAAGCCCTGAGCGATAGAGATAGGATTGAACAGTATGCCGAACGGATTATTGATGCCCTCGAAGCGGTATTTGCATAGATTTTCTCCCATATTTTCGGCAAAACACGACCCCAACAACATATATTTACTGCGATGGCTAAATATCTTGTTTACAGGCGTTTTTACCTCAGTAGTGAACTTCATAACTTATATACCGACAAATAAAAAGTTTATCTCATACCGCCAATCGACCCGAAGTCGAAATCTATGTGAGAGATTACCGAAAACACGGCTCCCCTACTATAAGTAGTGAAAAATCCCGATACTCTGATGTCTGCATCGAGGCATCTGATGTTTGTCTTCACCTCCGACGGCGGCGACGAAAAAAACGGATTTTGCATACCCGTAGATGCAGCCTGCGACACAAATCCCGAATACGGATTATTAAAGTTATCTATCCTAATATTCAGAGTATCACCCTTGTGTATGGCACCTTTTCGGACAAAATACGGTACAGTATAAACTTTGTGAAACGAACGCAAATACTTCTCGGGCATAATCATAGTATAATCGAATATACCGATAGTGTCCTTACCTTTCCAGTTGTAGACACAAAAGTTATTGTCGGTAGTGTAAAAAATCTCTCCATATACGAACATAAGAGGGAACTTGGAGATGGCTTTGTCTGATAGTTTCACCGAATCTATACGCGGAGTATTGGTCATAACGGAGCGAGCCTGATAATGTTCGTCCTGCCCGTTACCGTCGAAGTCGAGACGTATATCTAAAACATATTCTCGTCCTGCTACCATATCGAGCGAGTCGATATAGTACCTACCTGCAACAGTATCCGACTGTAACTTGTAAATCTCATTGTTTGAGGTTATTGTTACCGAGGCAGTAGAGATAGGTGTCGGTGGATATTGCGAGAAAAAACCCATTGATTTGCTGATACTCACATAATTCCTGACACTATTCTGCGAGAAAGCACCGAAAACAACGACACGAGGATTCGAATCGTTGGTGTGTATATCGATATCTTCCGTGCACGCAATCGACAAAACACTACAAAATACCAACAATTGCAATTTATAAAAGGTTCTCATATAGCATTGATTTACATTATATATGTCTTATTTGCCTTTAACATTTATATCTTCTACGAAGACCCATCTGCCGCCTTTCAATCGATAGGCGTTGAACGAAAAATCGGGTCCGTATGATAACACCTTACCGTCGACGACCTCCATTGGCGACAGATTGTCGAATTCAAACTGTTTCTTTGCTTTATCGTATTCCAGATACATCGATACTCGCTTGTCGAACTCAAATACAGTCCTCGACTTCACCGTCGTTTGTCTCCGTTTAGAATATTCGTCGTAAGATGTTTTCACGAAAACGGGAAGTCCTAATATCGGCTCTTCTTCGCTAAAATTGAGTACATCGATGATTTTCTGATTGAAATCTCCGACACTTCGTGAACCTAAGAGAGCGTAAAAAGTTACTCCCCTCGATTTGAATGGAGTAATACTGTAATACAAGACGCCATACCAAGAGTTGTCATAAATCTTATATTCGTCCACAGGCTCTTTGCCAACGGTTTTTCGCAACAGAAACGAATAACCGTCTGCCCTCTGAAAAACGACATTATATATATTCCTTTCGCGTAGGGGTACAACCCACGAATAGAGGCATATAGCCTTGTCGGGAGATACAACTTTGCCAATATTCCTTACGCTATCGAAAGGTAAAGAAAAAGCATTGGCTTCGTTCTGTTTCAAGGTCTTCATCATCACCATACAGATAGAATCGTTCAATGATGCACGGTTTTCCGTATAGTTGGTATCTTGTTTAATTTTTTGGAATAACGCATTGATACGCAAAGCGTAATCCGTAGTATTGGAATTTTGGGTAAAAACCCGAATGCTACAAAGCAGGCAACAGGATACAAGCAATAATTTGGTTTTCATCTTCCGTTGTTTTTTATCAATTCTCCGAGTGTAGTGTTGAAAGTGTTTTTTCTTAGTATCTCTTCCAATGGCAGATGAAGGCGATAGCTCCACGTATGATTCGGATTATCGGGATAATTGATGCGTTCCGACATAAAGTCTTTTGCCGCCGTATCGTCGTTTATCGCCAGATAGTCCTGAATGGGAATTATTGCCCACATAGCATCGGTTTCGAAAAGCAAAGCTAATATTTTTTTTGCAATCTCCGAAGTACATCTCTCGGGAGCCTCCCCCGCAAGTCTGAGCACATTGCCGTACAGACTGCGTACTCTATCCCTATCCTCGCTCCACCACATACGCAGTGTAGACGTATCGTGCGTGCCTGTGGTAACTACCGAGTTGTACGGGACTCTGTCGGTAACGACGAACTCCGCCCCCATCTCTTTGGGCATACGTAAAACCTCGAGCGATAGTATATTTAGTTGCCGCATAACATCGGGCACCGAAGCGGGCACCATACCCAAGTCTTCGCCACAGACGAGCATATCTATATCGTCGAGTATCACAGGGAGCTTGTTTAGAGCACTTTGTCGCCAAAACTCGTTATGACGGCGGTAGAAATAATCGTTATAAAGACGGTCGAAATCTTCTCGTTCGTCGGGCGTAAGCCCTTTGTACGCCTGTGTCTTACGTGCCATAATGCGAGGATGATAATGTGCAGGCTTGTACGGGTCTTCTATAAAAAGCACATTGTCGGTATCGGTAACAATCAACTCTTTACCGTCGGGATACCGTAAAATGTACTTCTCATCGGCGGATAATTTGTATTGCCTGATTTCTTCGACCGACAGAGGCAAAGCGGGCGAGAAATATCCCAACAATCCGCTGCTGACCGTCAGAGGTATCTCCCAAATCCTGAAAAAGCCCAATATATGGTCTATCCGTATGGCATCGAAGAGTGTCTGCATAAAACTGAACCGCTGCCGCCACCAGCTGTAAGCGTCTTTTGACATATTCGCCCAATTGTATGTGGGGAAGCCCCAATTCTGTCCCCGGTCGGAGAAGTCGTCGGGCGGAGCTCCTGCCTGCTTGTCGGTATTGAATAAGTGCGGATATTGCCACACGTCGACGCTGAGTCTGCCGACACCCACAGGTATATCGCCCTTTAAATATATGGAATGTGCATTCAGATAAGACTTGGCTTCTCTAAATTGTTTGAAAAGATGATACTGGATAAAGTAATAAAACTCCACCTTCTCGGCATTGTCTGTAGCATATCGACGTATCTTTGTCTCGTCTGCCGAAGCCCAATCGCCCCAAGCGTAGAAATTGCCTGTGCCGAAATCGTCTGCAAGACAACGAAATACGGCATACGGCAAAAGCCAACTGTTCCTTTGCTCGAAACTCAAAAGCGTACGCCTTAATGTTTCGTATAGGGCTGCGTCTGCTCGTTGCTCCCGATACAACTGCCTTAGTACGCTGAGTTTAAGCTGTAACACATCGGAATATTGTACTCGGTGTTGCTCGTCGAGGCGGCGACGCTCCTGTTCGAACTCACGGAGCAAATTCGTGTCTTTTATCTCACCTATCTTGTCTATATTTACGTAGATAGGATTGAGAGCATATATCGATACCGAACGGTATGGATACGAGTCTGTATCGTCGAACGAAATATTGGTATCATTTACGGGCAATATCTGTATGATTTTCTGATGTGTCGCCACGCACCAGTCTGCCAAGAGGCAAAGGTCTGTAAATTCGCCTACTCCCCAACCGTTGCGGCGTCTGAGCGAAAATACCGGCACTGCCACGCCGGCACCGTGCCAATCGAGAGTACCTCTGAAAACTGCTCTGTATCGTCGGGAGGCTTCATCACTTCGTTTAGAGAATATACGGTTATCGCCATCTTCCCAGAGGTTTATATGCGACGTCGACGGGTCGAAGACGACGAACTTAAACTCAAAGCTATCGGGCAGACTACCGTAATCTACGTCCACCCGCCAACGGCGAATACCAACCCTCTGCATAGCCACAGGCTTCTGCCAGCAACCAAGCGTGGCACACGAACCGACGACACCGATATTCAGTGTCTCGACTATCGGCTGGTAATCAATGATAAAGGTTAATTTTGAGCTAATAGACGAATTAATCATTTGTAGGATTGCATTCTTTTTTCCGACATTACAGTTAATGCCACACTCTATTTATTTCAATGTAATCCCGAATTTTCATTTCTTGACTGATATATACAAATAGCAATGAGCTTTACCGTCTTTTGTATATTCTGCAGGCACACTACTTTCATAATCAATGGTAAAGGCTCTTTTTAATGTCCCTGTGTCGGTATCATCCCATACTTTTTTCCAAGCCTTTTTTGTACATAGTTCTATGTTTCCATTGTCATAAATAGCCTCATATTTTTTATACAAACCATTTTCTACTTTCTTTTCTATATCTTCAAAAAAGAAACGATTTACTCCCACTATGCTAATATCATAATCGCCTTTCTCTCCATTTTCGTAATTACTATATTTTGAAATGGGAGAGATACCTTCCACAAAATTATGTTCGCTATCAAACAAAACGGGTAGTTTCCCTGCTGAAATATCTTT
>ERZ772772.149-NODE-149-length-42248-cov-10.306947_pt1 | contig 42248 bp, 71 predicted proteins | sample MGYA00511484_ERZ772772 | MGnify/ENA primary metagenome ERZ772772 (study PRJEB29015, sample SAMEA2737913) | human oral metagenome | biome: human oral; feature: human-associated habitat; material: dental | place: China | collected 2088 ... | reverse complement strand
AGCGACATCGGGTTGATAACGCCATACGATAGACTGGAACCGCGCAAACCCGCAGAATACCGCCAAAAGATGACGCTTTTAGCATTGCGAAAAGCCGTGGTGGTACGCTGGGAACACGCCCGCAATGGCTAAAAGAATGGCTAAAAGAAAGGACCACGGGAATGGCTCGCCCCAAATACCAGCTGCCCCACGGCGAGGGCAGCTTCTACCACCGCACAAGCGACGACCGATGGGTCGGCGTCCTCGAAGCCGGATGGACCGCGCGCGGCACCCGCCGCCGGATCACCGTCACTGACAAAAACAAACAGCGCTGCTGGGACAAACTCACCGTCCGCCGGAAACAGCTCGCGAAGGAAGGCGCAGCGCCCGACGGCGTGCGCGCCGGAGCCACCGTCGCCTCATGGGCCACAGAGTGGCTCGCACGCGGCGAGAAATCCATGAAACCGTCCACGTACAAAGCGTACGCGGCTACCGTGCGCACATGGATCATCCCGACGGTCGGACGCCGACGACTCGCCCAGCTCGGCCCGCAGGACATGCGCGCCCTCACCGGCGCGATGGACGCCGCCGGACGCTCGTCGACGTCGCAGGGGCAGGCGCAGCGGCTCCTCGCGAAAATACTCCGAGACGCCATCGTGGAGGGACACGACGTGCCCCAGCGGGCGCTCCTCGCCCCCGCCCCGAAAAACGCCGTCACCGCCCGGTGCGCGATCCCGTTCGAGGACGCCATGCAAATCCTCGACGTCGTGCGCGCCCGCCCGGACGCCTCCCGATGGGTCGCCGCCCTGTTGCAGGGGCAGCGGCAGGGCGAAACGCTCGGCCTCACATGGGAGTGCGTAGACCTTGACGCCGGGACGATCACGGTCGCCTGGCAGCTGCAAAAGCTCAAGTACACGGACCGGGAGGCGGGGGCTTTTCGCGTCCCAGCAGGCTATGAGACTCGGCAGCTCCACGGCGCATGGCATCTGGTCCGCCCGAAATCGAGGGCGGGCTGGAGGACTACGCCGATCGTGCCGTGGATGCGCGCACAACTTGAGGCTATCCGCCCGGCGGACGCGACCGGGCTCGTCTGGCACCGGCCCGACGGCCGCCCGCTCATCCCAGAGGAGGATCGACGCGAGTGGAGGGCGATCCAAGACGCCGCCGGAGTCCACAAGTCCGGCGCGGGCACGCCTGAGGATCCCTACGTCTACTACGTGCTCCACGAAGCCCGCCACACGACGGCGACGCTTCTCCTCGCGGCGCACGTGGACCCGGAGGTAATCAAAGCGATTCTCGGACACTCCTCAATCGTCACCACCGCCGGCTATCAGCACGTCGACGTCGGCATGGCCCGGTCCGCGCTCGACGGGCTCGCGTCCCGGCTCGGACTCCAATAGGCAAAGAACAGCCCCCGCCTCACGGCGGGGGCCTTGCCTTCTATTCGTGCTCGAAGTCCCACGCCGCCCGTGCGGTGGCGATCTCCTCCCTGTACGTACCTTCTGCCGGGAGGTGCCCAAGGCACTCCCCACCCCGGTAAAGCAATACATTGGTTTTCTCCCCCCCCATCGAACCTTCTCATGGGGGACAGCAAGATCGCGGGCGTCGCGCGGACGCCCTTCCTTCCCCTCGGGGTAGTCGCGTTCCATCCCCTCGGGCAGAAGCGAGTCGAGATAGCCGGTGAGGCGAACCACCTCGCCGACCGACGCCGACTCCGCAGCAATCCGCACAGCCCCATAACAGGGCTTCTCTACCCACATATAAGACTCGTTCCTCCCGTACGGTTCCACCCGAAGTTCGGGGACGCCATAGAGGTCTCCCTCGGCCTCGGGGGTAATTGCCTCCGCGACCTCCACCCGGAGGTCATAACAATGCTTCTCACTCACCTTTTGAGCCATGTATGCCAGCTCGGCGGCAGTGATCGCGCCGAGCGCCCAGCACGGGTTCGTCGTGTTCCACGCTGGGGTTTGGGGGCGGGCTTCCATTTCAGTTTTCCTTTCGTTGTCGTCCCGCTTGTCGGGGCGTCAGGCCCGTGCCGGGGGAACGATCCCCGGTACGCCAACCACGGGCGGTGAGTTAGTCGCGGACGTACTCTGCGGCCGCTGTGAGTGCGTCGCGAGCTTTCTCCCGCTCTAAGCACTCGCAGATACGGACCGTGAGTCCGCCGGGAAATTCCACAGGGGTCACCTGCTTGTCCTCCCACAGCGGGGAGACATGGCTCGTCTGCGGGTCGCCAAGCTCGGCGAGGATATCCCGCACGTCGCCGACGCCGGACGGGCGCTCAGTATGGTAGAGATTTTGGTGGTAGGTTACGAGTGCAATCTGGGATAAGACCCTGAGTTTGCTGTAGTACTCTTTGTCCGTCACCTTGTCGGTGAGCGGAATTTCCGCCACCGTAACTGGGCCGCCATCGGATCCGTTCGGGCTGCCCACAGCCCGCACAACGAACAGCCGGTGTCTTTCCTCGTCGTACATAGGAGCCAGAAATGGATTCCGATACGCTGTCAGAATCCACCCGTCCGAGCCGCGAATGTCGCGGCCCTCGAACGGTTGGCGACGCCCGTCAAGCCAGTCGCCTAAGCGTGACTCAATATCTTTTTTCCGCCACCCGATCAGGTTGCGGAGGGCGTAGCCAAGGTCGCGGGACGTGCCGCAACCGTAGGAGCGCCTGTCGGACGCCCAGATTTCCAGCCAAGCACCGAGGCCTTCCGGGGCTTCGGCGACGGCTTTTTCGAGGGTTTCCCAATCGCCCTCGTAGTTGAAAGCCCTGACCTTTTCGTAGGGGAGGACGCGGGTATTCCCGCAAGTTGACGGCCCCTCATAAACGAGGCCTCTTTTACCATAATAGCGGTAGCGGATTGTCGCCCCTTTCATGGGCTTCAGCCCACCGGCCCGGCAAAGGATCCTGTCCGGCGTTTCGTCTGCTCGGAATTCCATTCCTGGCCCGATCCACACCGGCTCAGGCCAAGGGTCATCCCCTTCGTCCTCGTTCCATTGCATTCTTTTTTCGTGGAGCGAGAGGGTTAAATCGGTTTTTCCGTTCCAGCTGGCCCGCCATATGTCGCGCGCCCACCATGTAACAGCTTCTTTGAGCGTGAATAGCGGGCCGGAAACCGCCATGCGGTGGCATCCGTCGGTGACGACGATCGCCCGCCAGGTCCAGTCGAGGCGGGAGATCCGCCAGAAGACCCGGGCGCGCGGCCCTGTCGGAACGCGGTTAAGCGATTCCTCGATGATTTTGGCTATTTCTGCCTTCCCAGCGGCTTCGCCTTTCGGGCCGTCGAGGAACTTCCAGTAGCCCTCGAAATGCGACTCGGTGTCCCATGCTTGGTAGAAGCCGCGAACGGGCCTTTCAACCCATTCTCCCAAGTTGCATGCGACCTCCATGTGGCCCCTCCACTTGGAGGGCGAAAGCCCGAAGGCGTAGTTTTGGTAGTAGTAGTGAGCCCATTCGGACATGATCGTTTTCCTTTCTTGTCTGTGTGGGGGACGGCCCCCCCTCGCTGACGTCTACAGTCTAGCAGTGTGGGTATCGCCCCCCAACTCCAAACGTGTGAACTACTGCACAACTTTAGGTTTGACGTGGAGGTTGCAAACCCATAGACTAGAGGTGTCAGCACGGAGGGACAAGCCCTCCACCAAGACCGAAAGGAAGATCAAAATGATCACCGAACCTAAAGCCTGGCTATACGAAGCCCTCGCCGCCGCCAAAGCGGGCGACGTCGCCAAGCTCGCCACCGAGCTTGACAAGCTTCGCCGCGAGCTCGCCGACGCGCTCGGACTTCCGCTTCACGCCGGATGGTCACTACCGAAGCTCGAAATCGAGCTAGACAACTGGAACGGCCCGTACGTTTGGCTCAAAATCAACATGAGCCACAAGGCTATCCGCACGGACGCCCGAGAGCTTGACCTCGAAGAAGCAGTCAGGCTCACAGGCTATCTGCGTCAGTTCGCCCTCGAGGCTCACTGGAATGCTTGCCAGCGTTTCGGGACATTCTGCTACGACGTTCGGTCGATAGCGGTCCCCTACAAGAAAGCCCGCGGCGAGGAGGAAACACATATCCTCCTCTACCACTACGGGCTTCTTTACGGGCACCTTCCCGCGACGGGAACCGCGAAAGAGCGGCTAGACGCCGCTCAGAAGATGTATGAGGAAATAGAGGCGTGCTACGCCGCCAAGGAGTTCGAGCGGACCGGCGTCCGCTACGACTTCGTGTGTGGCTAGGAGACTCCCCGCCCGGGGGTGGCGTAGTCGGGATCGTTCCCCGGCCCCGGGCCTATCCTCCCGTGCGACGGGCGCGCGGGAGACTGATTGAAAGGAAAACGAATGAGTTACGTCGAGAATGACGCCCAGCTGGGCATCGCCGTTCTGGGGATGATGATCGAGGTGGAGGGTATCGAGCCTTCCCTGACCAGCCTTCCCCGCGTCCCGAAGCATTTGGTCGCGCAGGCCGAGCGGCTGTGCGATACGAAGATGACGCCCGCGCGGGTAGCGCAGGCGCTCATGCTCGCCAAGCGTCTCGGCAACGACGACGCGGAGGGCGACCGGATCCGGGAGGACGTCACCGCCTATAGCGATAGGAAATACAGGCAGAATCGCTTGGATACGTATTGGGCGCTTCAGATAGGCGCTCTTTAGGGGAAAGCCGAAGCCCGCTCCTCGTGCGTGTGAGGGGCGGGCTTCTTTGTGCCCGAAGCGCGTGTTTCGGGCGGTTCAGGGTTGTTTTTTAGGGTTTTCGCGGCGTAGAAGGGGAAGGAAGGGCGGTTTACGCGGTTCGCCACTCGGCGAGTTTGAGGACGTCGACGGGCGCGAGGTCGAGGGCTTTGCAGACGGATTGGAACTCGCCGACGGTCGCGGGCGACTCGAGGGAAAGGATGCGGCGGATTCGCCCGTGCGAGATCCCCGCGTAGTCGGCAAGGGCGCGCACGCTCATGCTGACGGCGGTCATGCGCCGCGTAAATTGACTGATTATATCCTCCTCTATGGGGGAGGTTTCTAGCCGCTTCGTTCCCATAGCCTCAGTGAATCATATCTGAGTCGGATACACAATGGGTTGCGTTACCCATATCAGATCTGATACACTTCTTCGCACACGGCGTGCTCAATTGAGCACACCACTCACCACAAGAAAGGAGGCTCAATGAGCATCTCGAGCGAAATCCGCGCCGAAATGGCCCGGAAAAAGCTCACCGTCGCCGAGCTGGCGGACGGCACGGGCATCTCCCGCGCTTCTCTTAGTCGGAAGCTCCACGAGCACACCGAACTCACCCTTGCCGAGCTTGTGCGGATCGCGGACATCCTCGGCACCACCGCATCGGATCTCATGCGCCGGACCGAGATCAGGGAAGCCGCATGAAAGCTCGCGAGGAAGCCGCCGCTTACGCGGGCCGTGCCTGGCTCGAAATGGGCAGGCGTGACCGCCGCCGGGCCGTGAGGCTCATGCGCCGGATCCGCGCCAACAAGGCAGCTCGGCAGCTCAGGCCCAGCAGCAAGGGGCCGTCGGCGTTCCTGCAATCCGCTCACTGGCGGCTCCTGGTCGAGTTCTTCGCCCTCATTGAAAAGAGCGAGCGGAGGCTCTATCCCGCCCGGGACGCCCGGGAAACAGCGGAAAAATGCGCAAGCATCTTCCGCACACAACTCGAAAACAAGAAAGGAAAACAGAAATGAGAGCAAAAGACAAGGCCGCACGCGACGCTGGAGACACGTGGGACGTGCTCACCGACGAAGAGCGGACCAAGGCGATCGAGCTGACGAAAGTCGCCCTCCGCGCTAAGCGGATGGGGAAGCTCTTCCTCAGGCTCGGAGCAAGCAAAAAGGGCGTAGAAAACGGTCTTCGTGGGATTCGTGCGCTGTTCGAGCGGCAGGAGATCTGCCTCGCCGCCGAAAAGCGGGCATTGTCCCGAGTTGTCGCGGATCTCGCCATCGCACTGCGGCAAGCATTAGAAGAAAACGCCCCCGCCGCCGATGACGGCGACGAGGGCAGAAAGGAAAACGAAAATGGGAACTGAAGTGACCCGTTTTCAATATGAGGGTACCACGATTCGTACTCTCAACGTCGACGGCGAGCCGTGGTTCGTCGCCACCGACGTCGCCCAGATCCTCGGGTATCGGGACGCGTACAACCTCGCCCGCCGCCTTGATGATGACGAGAAGGGTACTCACTCAGCGAGTACCCCTGGCGGCACTCAGGAGATCCTGATCATCTCCGAGTCTGGCCTGTACTCCGCGATTCTCGGCTCGAAAGTCCGCGCCGCGAAGCCGTTCAAGCGGTGGATCACTCATGAGGTGGTCCCGCAGATTCGCCGGACGGGCGGCTACCAGTCCGCGCCGGAGTTGTCCGGGCCGGAGCTCATGGCGAAAGCACTGCTGGAGGCGCAGGCTACACTCGAAGCCCGCGCCGAGCAGATCGCCGCCCTCTCCGCAAAGGCGGAGTACGTCGACTGCTTCGTCGTCGCCGACGACCTCCGCACCGTGCGGAACGTCGCGAAGTCCCTCGGGATCCGCGAATCAATCCTCCGCCAGGCTCTCCTCGAGCATGGCTGGATCTACGTCGAAAAACGCACGTACGGACCGAACGAGGACGGGATCTACCGGCTCCGCCGCCGCTACTCGGCCTACGCCGACAAGACCAACTACTTTGTCCCGATCCCGGCGCATGAGGCCCCGAAATTCGGCGACGAGGTAGACCACACGCTAAAGGTCACCCCGGTCGGGGCGGCGGCTATCGCCCGCGCGGCCCGCCGCTGGGGCCTGATCGACGACGCGGAGATCGAAGGGGAGGCCGCCTAATGCGCCCCGACGACGCCCTCATGTACCTACTCGCTCACGTCACGAGCGAGCTCCAAGCCGCTCTCCTCCACACGGGAGACCACAAAAAAGCAGACCCAATCTTGTGGGCGCTGATCCGCGACGTCGAAGAAGTGATTCTCGAACGCCTCGAAGCCGCCTACGGGAAAGGATTCGACCCGAGCGTGTACCTCGACGGCACACAGGTGTGGGTCACCGCGAAGTCCGGGAAGCTCAACCGGGCCGTGAATCGGATCCGCAAACCTGGGGACCCGCAGGGGATCTCCGACGCCGAGAAGGCGTGGCTCGAAGGAAAGGACCTCGAAGGAAAATGACCACGCAACCTGCCGCGCCGCTTCTCATGACGGTCGCGGAATTCGCGAAACTCCACGGGCTTTCGGAGTCGACGGTGCGCAAGTGCATCTCGGGCGACTCGGAGTCCTACCCTCCCCTCTCAGCCAAGCGGGCCGGGAACGGGCGCATTTACATCACCACAGAGCAGGCCGCCGAATGGCGAGCCAGCTTCCAAGACGCATAAGGAAAACGAAATGAACGAATACGTCATCACCTTCGGGCCGGACCACGCCGAGTTTTTCGGCTTTGAGGACTACAGGTCCTACGCCGTGATCGTCGCCGACAACGCAGAGGAGGCGCGGAAGACTGCTTTCGCGGTCTATGGGGACCGCTGGTGCAACCTGCACCGCGCAGACAAGGTTGACCTTTCCCGCTTCCCCGGCGGGCAGGTTTCCATCCTCGAGACCGTCGAGGAGGTGTGACCGTGGAGCGATTCAGGATTGCTTTCGAGCCGCCGACGGCGCGGATGCCGTACACGGTCTCCCCGGACGGTTGGGTCGAGATCTGGGCTTCCTCGGAGGCGCACGCCCGGAAGATCGCCGAGAAGTGGTTCGGGCCTGAGGGGTATTGGCACATGCTCGGACCGGACGCCGACGAGGCTACACACCCGCTGGGCCGCGTCGGCTCCGCGTCGACGTCGATGCTCTTGTGGGACGCCGCCGAGCGCGGAAGGCAGGTCGCCGCATGAGAATCATCCTCTACCCCCTCGCCGGAGTAGCGGCGGCGACGTCGTTCGCCGTGCTGATCACCGCAGCCGCCGAGCAGGGCGGGCTGCTCGGGCTCGCCCTCGCGGCCGCGTCCGTCCTCACCCCCATCGTCATCGGCGGCGCGACAGCCGCCATCCTCGGAAAGGAAAACTGAAAATGATTACAGCCGTGCAGACAACGGCTGACGGGAAGGTTGCGTTCCGGTTCGGAGCCGACGTTTTCCCGGTCACCAAGCGTGAGGCGGTGCGGCTCGCCGTCTCGGTCCTCTCCGCCGTTGGCGGCGTCCCCGAAGCCGAAAACGACTCCCCCGACGGGATCCTGCTCACGTGGCTTCCCGGCTGCTATCAGCAGATCGGCTGGCGCGACGCCGAGGAGCTGTACCACCAGATCGGCGACGTGATCTGGGACGACCAAGGCGACGCTGCATGACCGGCGATATTTTCAAAATGTATTTCCCGATCGAGGACGAGATGCGGGAGTCCGCCGACCTGATCCGCGAGGGGAAGCGCCGCGCGAAAGCCGACGCCAAAAGCCGTGGGCTCTCCCCCATCTCTGCTGTGGCGAAAGCGTTCATTAATCATGCCAAACGTTGGGTGGAGGTGACCATCCCGTGCAGGATCTCCGCACCTGACCTGTACGGAAAGGTGCTTAACGAAAAGCTCGAAAACGAAAAGGAGGGGTCTTCGTGACCAAGCATGCGCTGAGCGGCGTAGAAGGCGTCGTCGAAAACATGCCCGACCGCGTGTACCACGCGGACAAGACCACGCTCTCCTCCTCGGGGGCGAGGTCGATCCTCAAATCCCCGGCGCTCTTCCGTCACCAGCAGGACAATCCGGGCGCTTACAATCCCGTGTTCAACCTCGGGCACGCTGCCCACACGGCGATCCTCTCCGCCGGGGCGGATGTCCAACGGCTGGAATGGGATTCGTACCGGTCGAAGGACGCGCGCGCAGAGCGTGACTCACTCCTCGATGCGGGGATTACCCCCCTGCTGCCGAAGGAATGGGAGCAGGTCTCGGATATGCATCTCGCTTGCCTCGACCATCCCGTGGTCGGACAGCTGATCACGCGCACCGACCTCGTTCGGGAAGCGTCACTGTTTTGGCAGGACGCCGCGACCGGCGTCCCCTGTCGGGCACGCCCAGACCTAGCCACGGCGGACTGGTCGCTCCTGATCGACTACAAAACGACGGTGGACGCGAGTCCCGCTGGGTTTGCGAAGTCACTCGGCAACTTTTGGTACCACTGCCAGCAGGCTTGGTACATGGATGCGGTGAAGCATTTCACCGGGCGCGACCCGGCCTTCGTTTTCATCGCGCAGGAAAAGAACCCTCCGTATCTCGTCGGCGTCTACGTCGTGGACCAGACCGCGATCGAGCTCGCCGACGCAATGAACCGCAAAGCACGCCTCACCTGGAGGCGCTGCACCGAGACCGACGAATGGCCCGGCTACACGCCCGAGCCGACCGTCGTCCCCCTACCCGCCTGGTCCGAAAAGACCCTCACCGAGGAATACATCGACAATGAATAATCAAATAGTCCCCGCCGTCTCCGTCTCACCGGTCGCCCGCTCCACCTCGCAGGCCACCACGATCGAGCAGACCCGCGCGATCGCCGACGTCCAAGCCGCCGCGCAGATGGCCCGCATCTTCCCCCGCGACGAAGCAGCCGCACTCGCCCGAGCATTGGAGGAGTGCTCCAAGATCGAGCTCGCCGAGCGCGCGTTTTTCAGCATCAAGCGGAAAGGCGGCGCGGTCACCGGCCCGACCGTCCACCTCGCCAAGCAACTCGCGAGGGCCTGGGGCAACATCACCTTTGGCCTGAAAGAGCTCCGCCGCGACGCGGGGCAGTCGGAAATGGTCGCCTTCGCGTGGGACCTCGAGAACAACATCAGGTCGGAGGCAACTTTCATCGTGGAACACCGCCGCCCCGGCGACAAAGCCGAGACGCTGAAATCAACCACGGCGATCCAAGAGAACAATACTAGTATGGGCGCACGCCGCCTACGCGAAATGATCTTCGACGTCCTCCCGAAGAGCTTCACCGAGCAGGCCATGGCGAAATGCCACGAAACCCAACAGAAGGGCGGAAGCGAGAAGACCATCGCCGAGCGCCGCGCCGGAATGATCGCCGCCTTCGAAGAGCTCGGCGTGTCCAAAAAGAGGCTCGAAGACAAGATAGGCGCACCGTCCGCCGAATGGACACAGAAGGACATCGCCGATATGGCGATCGTCTACAACTCGATCAGGGAGGGCGAGGTCCGCGTCGACGAGGCCTTCCCCCGCACGCCGACTGTGACCGCCGCCGACCTCACCGGCGTCAACCCCAAAACCGGGGAGGTGACCGGCAAGTGACCACCCTCCTCGATCTCATCCCGCCCGTCGAAGACTGGCAGGAAGGCGCGCTCTGCCGCCAGATCGGCACCTACCTCTTCTTCCCAGAGAAGGGCAAGTCCGCCACCCCCGCACGGCGGGTCTGCGCCGAATGCCCAGTGTTCGACGAATGTCGTAAATACACGGACCGTATCGAGTCGAACATCCCGGACGTGAGCTTCATTCAAGGCGTCTTCGCTGGGGAGACCCCGCAGGAACGCCTCGACCGCCGCTGCGCCGAACGAAAGGATCTCGCCGCATGAAACCCTTCTACGGCGACTGCATCGACGTCATGCGGGAGCTCCCAGACGGCAGCGTCGACGCCGTAGTGACCGATCCGCCCTACGGGATTAGGTTCCTCGGCGAAGCGTGGGACGGTGCGGATATCGTGAAGCGTCAAGAGCGGGGGAAGGAAACCTCGCCGATGCCTGAGGGCGTCGGCGGCCCCAACGGCGGCTACCGTTCCCTCGCCGCCGAAGCCGGACGCTACAAAAGGTCCCTGAAAGCTTCCCTCGCGTTCATGGACTGGTGCAGGGAATGGGCTTCGGAATGTTACCGGCTGCTCAAGCCGGGCGGGCACCTGCTTGCCTTCGGCTCCCCGCGCTGCTACCACCAGCTCGGCATGGGGATCGAACTCGCCGGGTTCGAGATCCGGGATACGATCGCCTGGCTTTTCGCCCAGGGGTTCCCGAAGAGCCTCGACGTCGCGAAAGCAATCGAGACCAAGGGCGGGGACGCACGCCCTTGGTACGGCTGGGGAACCGCACTCAAACCTGCTTTCGAGCCGTGCGTGGTCGCCCGCAAGCCGCTGTCGGGATCGGTAGCAGATAACGTGCTCACGCACGGGACCGGCGCGCTCAACATCGACGCTACACGCGTAGCAATGTCCGACGCCGACGCCGCAATAATCGACGGGATGGGAGGCTTCGGCAAGCACAAGGTCGAAGCCTCAGTGCACGGAGAATACGGGCACACCGACTCGCACGCACACCCGGACGGCAGGTGGCCTACGAACGTCGCCCTCGACGTCGCGGCCGCCAACGAGCTCGACTCGCAAACCGGCGACCTCTCCGACGCGAAACCGCACACGCTCCGCCGCAGGGGGATCGGGTACGGATCCGGCTCCACCGGCGGCGACGTCGAACTTGGCTACGAAGACTCTGGCGGGGCGTCCCGGTTTTTCCCGGCGTTCCGGTACGAGGCGAAAGCCTCCAGCGCCGAGCGCCCGAAGGTCGGCGGGGTGCAGCACCCGACCGTGAAACCGCTGGATCTCATGCGCTGGCTCGTCCGCTTGGTCGCCCCACAAGGAGCGACCATCCTCGAGCCTTTCGCTGGATCCGGCACCACCATCGAAGCGTGCATCGCCGAAGGCATGCGATGCATCGCAATCGAACGCGAGGAACAATACCTCCCGCTCATACTCGACCGCATCTCAAAACCGATCGACGTCCCCCTGCCGCTCGGCATCTGAAAGGAAAACAAATGGGAAAGCCAATGAAACTCTACCTATCCGGCCCCATGACGGGGTTACCCGACCATAACCGGGAAGCATTCAACAAAAGAGAAGGCATGCTCAAGCGGCGCGGCTATGACGTCGTGAACCCCGCACGTACCGACCTCGGCCCAAACGCGACCTGGCTAGACTACATGAGGGTAGCAATGCGGCAAATCTCAGAAGCCAACGGCATCGCACAGCTCGGAGACTGGCAAACGTCTCCCGGCGCTCTCCTAGAAGCGTCTTGGGCCGCATCCCTCGGAATGCCAATCGCAACCGTGCCCGAGTGGATAGCAGACTACGAGACTGAACCTCCCGCCCCCTGCCCGAACTGCGGGTACGACCAACACTCGCCACACAACCCGTCCCCCTCATACGTGCGTTGCGGGAAATGCGGCAAAAGCGCTCCCTACACGGCAATGTGCGGCAAATTGGGATCCATTCGATGCCCCAAGTGCCACAGGGCCGAAAAAGAGGCCGAGAAATGAGCTACACGATCGGATCCCTCTTCACAGGCTACGGCGGACTCGACATCGGAGTAGCAGAAGCCCTCAACGAGGAATCAAAAGTCCTCTGGTGCTCCGACGTCGCCCCCGGCCCGAGAAAAGTCCTACCAGTCAGGGAACCAGACGCGCCCAACCTCGGCGACATCACCCAAATCAACTGGTGCGAAATCGAACCCGTCGACGTCCTCGTCGGCGGCTCCCCCTGCCAAGACCTTTCCCTAGCAGGACGCCGCGCCGGCATGCACCCCGGAACCAGGTCCGGCCTGTGGGAATCAATGCTCGGCGCAATAAACATCCTACGTCCACATCTAATTGTTTGGGAGAACGTCTATGGGGCGCTATCGGCGTCGGCTTTTAGCCTTCTGGAATCCAGCGAGGGACATTTGGGAGTCCACGGCGGTGGACCTGCTATCCGGGCTCTCGGACGTGTACTCGGAGACCTTGCCTCCTATGGGTATGATGCGTGGTGGACGATTGTGCGCGCTAGCGACGTCGGAGCCCCACACCGGAGAGCAAGGCTCTTCCTCGCTGCTTCCGACTCCAACCGCGAACCTTGGTACCAACGGTGGCAGCCAATGCCCTCAAAAACGTCGCGCGGGAGGAAACTCACCGAATCTAGCGGACGTAGTGGAAAAGAGCTAAGGCTCCTGCCGACGCCGACGTCCTCACAGATGGACGGACGCAAATCGCCCGGGTTCTCTGGAAGCGGCTCCTTCTATGACATTGTGCACGGCGGCAGACCTGGGATTATCCCGTACATTCGCGGGATCGTGCGTTGGGAGAAAGCGTTTCGTGAAGCACCGTACCTCACCGACGACAACGGCCGGCTTTCCACGAGCTTCGTCGAGTGGATGATGGGCCTCCCCGAAGAATGGGTGACCGCCCCGGAACTCGGACTATCCCGCCGCGAACAGCTCCAAATCTTGGGCAACGGCGTAGTCCCACAGCAAGCAACCTACGCTATCCGCATCCTCGCCGAAATCGCGGAAGCAGTTAAGGAAGGTGAATGATGAGATCCTCTGTCTCAATTCGGAAGTGTAAGTTGCCGCCCGTCAAGTTCGAGCTGCAATCCTACGACCCAATGCTTCCACCTCAATGCCTATACGTGGAGGACCCTTACACGGGCGAATTCGTGGATTTCCGATGGGTATCTACCAGGACGATCGCGTGCGCGTTCTGCGGGCGAAGATTCTACCTGGGGTACGACAAACCGGGCGGGAAAACCAGGTACAGCTGCCCCAATTGCGGCGCAGTTTTCATCCCGCTTGCACACCGCTTTGTGCTCAAACGCCCGCTCGAAAACAAGAAAGGAGTCCCGCGCCATGTCTCGAAATCGTCAGTCCGCTAAGAAGGCGGGCTCCAGCTTCGAACGTCTTGTCGCGGATTATCTACGTGACGCCCTAGGGGACGACCGGATCGACCGGCGTCCCCGCCACGGGGCGAAAGACCGCGGCGACGTCGGCGGCGTCCAGCACATGGGCGGAAGCCTCGTCTTCGAATGCAAGAACACGTCCCGGATCGAACTCGCACGCTGGCTTGCCGAAGCCGAGATCGAGCGTGGGAACGACGACGCCCTGGCAGGGATCGTCGTCCACAAACGACGCGGCAAAACCGCGCCGGAAGAACAATACGTGACCATGCGGCTCGGCGACCTCGCCGCCCTACTCACAGGAGATAGAAACCATGCCTAAATGCGACTACTGCGGGATTCGGGACGACATGTGCATGGAGGACGCCGACGGGACGTTCTGCATCTACTGCCGCACCCTCGCCCTAGAAATGCGCGGATACAACGTCCCCATGCCAGACATCAAGGATATGCAGCGATACGCGGAGAACTGGCAAGGCGAACCGAACTACTCGGGGATCCGCTGCGCCGCATTCCTCCGCCGCCGGGAAAACACGGGGAGGAACTGACCATGACCATCAACGTAATCACCCCGCACGGCTGGCTCGGGAACCTCGAGCGCGACACCGTAGCCCGGAAGTGCGGATTCTGCGGCGAGGAAATCCCTCCCCGCGCGTGGATGACCGTCTCCCGCCGCCAGCCCGACGACGGGCAATACCGGAAACCACTGCGAGTGTGCATCGCATGCTCGGACGTGATCGCCTGGGCAGGCGAAGCCGGATGGGAGGAAGACGGGATCGTCGACCCGGAGATCGCCGACGGCTGGGCTCACTCCGTCACTCGCCAGCACTATCGCTCGCAATCGGCGGCCCACGCATACAAGGAGCGCCGCGCCGAGAAAGCCGACAAAGAACGGAAGGCCAACCATGACGATTCTTGATTCTTGGCGACGCAAGTCGAGAGGGAAGGTAAGGTGCTCGCTCTGCGGGACTACCATTTCGAAAGGAGTGGAGTATCTAGTCCAAAAGACCGTCGACGCCGGAACCCTCTGGGAAGACAAAACCTGCCCGGACTGCGAGACAGCCCTCGCGCTCTACTGGCGTCGCAACAGCGACTACTACTTCTCCTGGGACGACTTCGAGAACGCGCACGTAGAGGAGGACTTCTACGACGAGCTTCAGCACCCGTCCTCGGATCTCACGGTCCGGGACGCCCGAATCATGAGTGCCTACCTCTCACGCATCGGAACGGAGGAATATCGATGACCAGGCCGTACGCGAAGATCGACGTGCTGTGGGCTCAGTCTCCGAAATGGTTCGCCGTGGACGCCTACCTGAGAGAAGCTTTCCAGTCCGCCATGCCCGGCGCGACCAAAGCCGAAATGCAAACAGCAATGCAGTTGGCATTGCAGAATGCAATGCACCTGCATTTGGTGAGCATCCTCTACAGCGCCCAAAACATGACCGACGGCACATTCCTGGTCGCAGCAGTCAAAGGCATAGGAAGGTGTGTATACGAGGAATCCGTAGACGCACTATTCCATAGCGGACTCTGGGAGAACCTTCCCGGCGGACTGGCGCAAGTACACGACTATCTCGACTATCAGACATCCGCGAAAGCCCGGAAAGAAGCCTCCGAGCGAGGCAGAAAAAAGGCTGAAAACAGATGGTCTCAAAAAAACTCCGATGCAGACTGCAATGCAAACAGCAATGCAAACTGCAATGGTAAGAATAAGAATAAGAATATATATGTAGTAGATACTGACGTATCTACTACGTTAAACGTTCAGGATTCGCCTTCGGAGCCGAAACCAGCCGAGACGCCCGCACCCAAACCCGAGCCCGAACCACGCCCCGACGTCGACGCCGTGATCGACGCCTTCCAGGCATCCCTCACCGCCCGAGGCGTCAAACGCGGACGCGTCACCAAAGCCTGGCGGGAAGCGGCCCGGCTCATGCTCGACCGCGACAGGCGCACCGTCCCCGAGATCCAGGCCCTCTGCGAGTGGCTCGTCGAGGACGACTTCTGGCGCAAAAACGTGCTCGCCCTGCCCAAGCTGCGCCAGCGCTACGACCAGCTCCGCCTCGCCATGGAAGCCCCCCGGCGTCGCCGCCCCGATGACCTCATGACCCGAGGGCAACGGGCCGCAATGGAGGATTTTCGGCGTCACATCGCCGAAGAGACCGCCGCCGCACGCCCAGCGCTGGCGACGTCGCCGGAGCCGCTGCTCGCCCTGCCTGACACCAGGAGGCCCGCGTGAGCATCCTCGATCGTACGCTAGCCCAAGCATCCAAGCTCGGGCTCGACCCGCACGCCCCGATCACCGCCGCCGGAATGGACTTCCTGCTCCACAAAGCCGAAAACCTCGGGCTGCTCGCCTACAAGGCGGGGATGGGCGAGGACTGGCTGGACTCGCTCAAGCTCTGGGTGCATGAGCATCACGAGGCCCCATGGACCTTCCAAGCCGTCGCCGCGGCCGTCCTCCAGCTCAGCGTCGACGCCGAACAAGGCTTCATCCGGCCCCGCCAGCTGTGGACCGCCGTCGCCGCCTGGCAACGCCGCAACCTCAAAGCCGCACTCAAAGGCTCCCACGGCCCCGAGATCCCGCCCGAACTCGGCGGCAACGTCAGGGACGAACTCGCCTACCGGCAAGCCTGGACCCGCGCCGCCGCCACCACCGGCAACCGCGACCAAGCCACCACCACCGCACGCAAAACCGCCGGGCTCCCAGCAGCCGCCCCCCAGCTTCAAACCGCACCGGCACCCGCCGGAATCACCACCCGCCTAGCCGACCTAGGCACCAACCTCACGAAGGAGAACACCAAATGACAGCGACCGTCACCGTCACCGGCAACGTCGGACAAGACCCCGAAATCCGGTACACCCAGACCGGCAAAGCCGTATGCACCCTCAGCGTCGCCGCAACCCCCCGCAAGCAAACCCCCGCCGGGGACTGGGACGACGACGGCGAGCCCCTGTGGCTCCGAGCCGACTTCTGGGAGCGCGACGCCGAGACCGTCGCCGACGCGGTACGCCGAGGCGATCGGATCACCCTCGCCGGAACCCTCGCCCTCGACGCCTGGCAGGGCACCGACGGGCAACGCAGGGAAACCCTCACCCTCCGCCGAGCCAAGTTCCTCGGCATCGTCCCCCGCCCCGGAAACGCCCCTCAGGCTTCGCAGGAGCCGTTCTCAGCCACGAACAGGGCCGGAGGGTACCCCGGTGCCAACAGCGCAGGGAACGCCCCCCAGAACGCCGCACAGGCGTTGCCCGGCGAATGGGGGCAACCCAGCCCCCGCGGCTACGACCAGTCCAAAGCACCGTTCTAAGCGTCAGACGTTGCTCCCGAGACAAAACTTTTCCAACCCAAGCTAGGAGACCAGAATGACCACATCCACCTCGAAACCCACAGCTGAGCAAAACGAAGAGACCCGTAGCGTGGACGTGAGCGGCGACGAGTACACCGCAAGCGGCCCCTACGAGCGCGAGACCGTGATCACCACCAGCGACGGCGACGAACTCGTCACCATCGAAACCTGGCAGCGCGGCTACCTCGGCAAACTCCGCCGCGACCACCGCTTCACCGAAAAGCCCGGCGGAACCGACGCCCACGGCGTCTTCACCATCCCCCGCAACCGTTGGACCCCGACCGGAGGCGCGAAACGCTCCGTCAAACTCACCGAGGAGCAAAAAGCCCGGATGGCAGAGCGGCTGAAATCCGCACGAGCCAAACTCCCCACCTCCGCCACCGACAACTAATCCAACCCGAAAGGAAAACTACAATGGAATATGCGACACCCATTCCTTCCATCCCGAGAGGAGCCGTGAAATGAAACTCGCGAACGGCGACGTCGCCACACCACTACCCGAGGGCCGGTGCATCGCCTGCGATACCCGCAATTGCGTGACCGTCGACAAAATCATCTCCGACTTCCCCAACGCCGCCGTATCCGGGCACGGCGCAATCCCAGCCCACACGGAGACATTCATCCGCTGCCTCGACTGCGGCGAGGAAGAGCCACTCCGACTCCACCTGAAAGGAACCGAGAAGTGAAAATCTCCGAGCTTATAAAAGCCCTCCAAGCACTGAAACGTAAGCACGGCGACCAACCCGTCTACTACATAACCCACGATCAAGGAGGCGTAGTGCTAGAGGAAGTTTGGCCCGCCTCGATCGAAATGATTACCTCCCGCACGCGCATTGCCAAAGGCAAGCAAGGCGTGATCATCGGCGACGCCGGGATGCCCTGCTAACCACTACCAAAACGAAAGAAGGAACCTAGAAATGACCACCAGCAAGCAAGTCAAAGACTGGCTTCAGCTCACAATCGATCGGCGGGCAGGCAGAACCAGCCCACAGCAAGAAGCCGAAGAAGCGTGCGCTCTCCAAGCAATCGACATCGTATCTAGGTACGAGACGCTCACGCATCGGCTGAGTAAAATCTGGACCCCCGACAAGACCCCGCCGACGGTCAGCATTGACCCACTCCTCTACGACGAAGCCCTGATCAAGGTCGCCAAATTGCAACACGATTACCCGCACGAAATGGAGGAAGACCGATGATCACGATCGACGAGGTGCGCGCCGAGCTCCGCCGTGCCGTCGAATACGTGGAGAGCCTACGGGCAATCAGCCCCGAGCACGATCGAGCTCTCGCATGCGCTAGGCGCACCCTCGAAATCGTCGACGAATACGATCAGCTAGTCCGCCGCCTGATGGATATCGACCTTCCAGCGACCGGACCAGGCACCGTCTACGACTTCGTCGACGACGCAACCACAATCGAAGCGGTAGCCGACCTCCAAAGGGACTACCGGTGGAAACCGTGATCCCTCCCATATGGGACTGCCCAGCCTGCACCAAATGTGCAGGCTGCGGACAGCCCGTCACACTCACATGGACCCAATCATGTATGGGACAATTAATCTACCACTATGACTGCTACCAGGCAGCAAAGAAAGGAAAACGGCAATGAAATACCAAGCCAACCTCCCAGAAGAACCCGACGGGCCACTATGGGACCAGCACGGAAGAAAATACGTCAAACTAGAAGCGGGACACATATCCGCAAAAAACGGATACCGCGTATGGGAACTTGTCGCCCCAACAGAAGGGGAAACCCCCTACTACACCTGGGCAGAACTCATCACAAGCGTTGACTACCTCCGAGACAACGCCCAAGCCGTCGAAAACTGGCAGAACGCCAAAACCGGCGGGCTCTATTGGGTAGAAGGAAAAGAAGGCGAATTCCTACGCGACGTCAAAGGCGTCGCCATCGCCGCCAAGAACCGAACCCTCCGCGTCCCCGCGACAAGCAATATCTTCGACGACGGCATACTCGGCGAAGACGACCAAGACAACTTCTATGAAGTAACCCCAGTCCTCGCGGTCCCCGCCGACGACCTCATCGAACTATTCTCCACCGACGAAGAACCGACAATCGACCACCTCCAAGCCCAAATATACGACTGGCTAGAAGACCACCCGCAAGTCCACTGGGAGGAACGCTCCAAGTGAAACTATCAACCCTCATCGACTCCCTACAGAAGGAGCTCGACGAACGCGGAGACGTCACCGTCGCCATCCGAAGCGAAGCCAATCCAAGACCACTCGTTACCGAGCGCCTAGATACCGTACCGGTAATCAACAAAAACACCGGAAAGAAACGACTCATCATCGTATCCGACCCAGAATGGCGGATACCAGACGACGACAAGGGGAAGGAAAGCTAATGTCCGCCTGGCTCATAGGCGGAGCAATAGTCGCCATCCTCCTCGCTGCAGCGACACGCGACGAAACCAACGGGGACTCCACCCCCTTCTTCATCTGGGCATACATCGTCTACGCGTGCGGAGTAGGGATCGTCTTCTGCGACACCCCAGACAAGGACGTGACCCGCGACTGCACCATACACAAGGAAATACGCGACACCGCCTACTGCGACGGAGTTGTCTACGAGAAAGGAAACAAATGACAACACAAATACCCAACTTCGACATCGAAGAACCAGACGGCGAAGAAATGAAAGCCTTCGCCGACCGGATAGCAAAACATAGAAACTCAGGTTGCCAAGCAGCATCCTACATATTCCTAGTCGAAGCCGAATGGCTCGACGCCGACGGCGAATCCTACAACGACCTCGTAGCCGCCAGAGGCGGCTCCGTATACGCATGCGAAGGACTCGCCCACGCCTACCTCCGCACCGCACGCGAGGACGAAGACTAAACACAAATCGGCATGATCCATCTCGTACCAGTCGGGGAAGCGCACCTGCACAGCAAACAAGCATGCAGGTGCGCCCCCACCATCACGCAACGCACCAACGATCGAGGCGACTATCCCGTCGCCCACCACCACCACCTGAAAGACCCACACACATGGAAAACCCCACACCAACCCGAGAACTCCTCCAACAAATCACCCAAATGGAACGAGCCCTCCCCGATGCCGTAACCTCAATCCTCGACCTCCACGCCATCCCAATCAATAGCAGCGGCGGACACGGCAATGGAAGCGACGGAACACCCGACCCGGTAGGATCAATCGTCCACCAGGCAATCCAGACGCGAGGGATCCTCACCCCGCTAGACGAACTCGCCGTCGAATGGGCCGTAACCAAAGGCGAGAAGCCGAAAGGCCCCGCCTCCGTCTACCTCGCCTCACGCATCGACTGGGCCGAGAAACAATGGCCCGGCTACGACGTCGCCGAAGCCACCATCCGTGACGTGCACGCACGCCTCGCCAAGATCACCGGATGGTCCGCCGACGTCGGAGACCGCCACTGCCCATACTGCAACCGCGCACTAACCCGCCAGCCCGACGACGACGGACTACCCGACGTGTGGACCTGCGCCAGCTGCGACCGAGCCTGGCTCATCACCGCCGAACACGACGGGCTGCTAGACACGCAGCGAGCCATGCTCGCCGAACAAGACACATGGGTCAGCAAGACTGAGGCGGCGCAGATCCTCGACATCACCCCACACCGCGTCGCCGTGTGGGTCAACAGGGGAAAGATCAAGGTGAAGCAAGGGAAGATCAACCTCAAAGAATGCTCTGTCCTCCTACGGAAAGACACACCAGTCGCAGCTTGACTAACCACTTCATAGTGTGAGACACTTTAACCGAACAACTGTACCCGCCAGGCGACCTCCACACCCGGCGGGTACAGTCATACCTAGACTCCGCAGTCGGGGACACACACCACATTCCCATAACCCGGTCCCCGGACTGCGGTACCCACCCACACCCCACACCGGGGCAGAGGGGAGCCACACCACCCCATGAGCATGCGACGCTGCCCAGCAAGCAAATGCCCAAGACTAATCAACAACAACCAACGCTACTGCACACAACACCAGGCAGAGTACGAGGCAAGGCGTGGCACACCCACACAACGCGGCTACGACGCAAGACACAGAGCACTAAGAAGACAATGGCAAGCACACTTGCAACAACACGGCAGCATGACATGCAACGTATGCAACCAACCAATAACACCACAACAATCATGGGACCTAGACCACACCGACACTAGGGGCGGGTACCTAGGGCCAGCACACGCCACATGCAACCGCTCAAAAGGCGGAACAAAAGGCGCAAAAACAAAAAATAAAAAATAAAAACAAACAAAACACACACAACAAACAAAAAAACAAACACACACAACACGAAAAAACCCAGGGGGAGGCCCCCCAACCACACCAAGCCACACCGCCGGTGAGGTGAAAAAAGAGCGCGGAGGGTTCAAAAGGTTGTAGTTTCACATTCAATCGAGGAGGTGAGCAAGATGCCACGTGGCGGAGCGAGAAACCGGTCCGGCCCGCCGTTGGATCCGGCGTCGGAGCGTTCGGAGCGGCGGGGCATCAAGCTCGGTGTTCTTCCTCGTGAGGGCTACAAGGGCAAGGCTCCGAAGTTCCCTATCCCTGAGCCGAGGGATAGTGATGGGTTTGTGGTCGAGTCGCCTCTCTATGATCGTGCGGTTTCGCTGTGGAAGACGCATTGGAAGTCTCCTCAGGCTTGCGCTTGGGCTGGCGAGTCTTGGCGTCACACGATTATTGCTGAGATGTGCATGGTGGAGGCGACGGTGCACATGTCCCCGGCGTCGTCGGCGGCGCTTATCGGGCAGCTCCACCGTTTCCGTGATCAGCTGGGACTGACTCCTGCTGGGATGCGGGAGAATGGGTGGACGATCGGTGACGTCGACGAGGATAAGCGCGAGGTGAAGCGGGAGGAGGCTAGGCCTTCGACGTCTTCGCGTGCGCGGATGCGGTTGGTGAGCAATGGGTGAGCCGTCTTGGGTGGTGGATTTTCCAACGCTTGGCTTCCTCGCGGCTGATTGGATCGAGGCGCATTGCATTGTCGCGGACGGATGGTCGATGGGCGAGCCGTTCGTGCACGACGGCTGGCAGCTGTGGTGCACGACGTCGTTTTACCGGGCGAAGAAGGGCGCGGTTTTCAATCCTCAGCGTCCGGCTGGCGCGTCGATGTTCCATTACCGGCGGGCGCTGGTGGTTGGGCCTCAGAAGGCCGGTAAGTCGCCTTGGGGTGCGTCTCTGGCGTGTTTTGAGGCGGTCGGTCCGTGCGTTTTCGCTGGCTGGGCTTCGGGAGGCGAGGTTTACCGCTGCGCCGATCATGGATGCTCGTGCGGTTTCGAGTTCGTGTATGAGCCTGGGGATCCGATGGGGATTCCTCGTCCTATGAGCAATATACAGTTGCTCGCGACGTCGGAGGATCAGACGGACAATATTTACCGCCCGTTGCAGGAGATGGTTCGGCGCGGGCCGCTGCAGGAGCAGATGAAAGTCCGTGAGGGTTTCATTCGGCTTCCTAACAACGGGCGGATTGATCCGATCACTTCGGCTCCGAATTCAAAGCTTGGTAATCCTATTCATTTCGCGATTGCTGACGAGTCCGGTATTTACACGGGGAAGCTGAAAAAGGTTTGGGACACCATGCGGCGCGGTCTCGCGGGCATGGGCGGTCGCGGACTGGAGATCACGAACCCCTGGGACCCGATGGATAATTCTTCGGCGCAGCAGACGTTTGCGTCTCGGTCGAAGGACATTTTCAGGTTCTATAGGAAGCCGCCGTCGAAGTGGAATTTTGACCACAAGGCGGACCGCCGGAAGATCCTCGAATACGTCTATGAGGGCTCGCCATGGGTCGGGCTTGACGACGTGGAGGCGGAGTCGGCGGAGCTTTTGCAGAGCGACCCGGCTCAGGCGAAGCGGTTTTTCGGGAACATGCTAGTCCAAGGCTTGGGCGCTTTCATGCCTGAAGAGCTGTACGATCAGCGCACGGACGCCAAGCGCGAGCTTCCGCCGGAGGGCACCGAGATCTGCCTCGGCTTCGACGGGTCCCGGTCCGGTGACTGGACGGCGCTCCGTGCGGAGACGGCGGATGGCTACCGTTTCACTATTCCGTACGGGCCGGACGATCGCCCGTCCTACTGGAATCCTGCGGAGTGGACGGACGGACGCATCCCTCGGGGCGAGGTGAACGCTTGCGTCGCTGACGTTTTCTCCCGCTATGACGTTCAGCGCATGTACGTTGATCCTCGGCATTGGGAGACTCAGTGCGACGCGTGGGCCGCCGACTACGGCGACGACGTGGTGGTTCAGTGGCCGACGAACCAGATCGGACGCATGTTCGACGCTCTTACTCGCTATTCGGAGGATATGCGGGAGGGTCTGACAACGCACGACGCCGATTCTCAGGCTAAGGAGCACGCGCTGCACGCGAGGAAGGTCGCCAAGCCCGGCGACAAATATATTCTTGGGAAGCCCGCCGATCATTTGAAAATAGACATCATCATGGCTGACGTTCTCGCTCATGAGGCGGCGTCGGACATGCGGGCTCTCGGCTGGGATCCGTCCGACACGGGCGGAATCGTCACGTTTTCTTGGTGAAAGGAGGGGCTTTGCCTGCTTTGAATGACGACGATCTGAAAAAGCTGAGGAAGGCTTTGGCTTTCCTTGCGGGGAAGTCCCCGGAGGATCGCAGCAATCGCCTCTACTACATGGGTAGGCAAGTTCTAACCCACATGGGGCTTGCCGTCCCGGCGGCGATGCGTCAGCTCGAGGTGGTGATCAACTGGCCGCGCGTCGTCGTCGACACGATCGAGGAGCGGCAGGACGTCAAGTCTATTCTTGTCCCGCAAGACGAAGGGGCGGCGGATACGCTGCGCCGCCTGTATGACGCGAACGATCTCGAATCGGAGCTTTCCTCGTGGAAACGCGACCGGCTCATTTACGGGCGCGGCTTCCTTTCCGTCGGAGCGAACGAGGAGGACCCGTCGACGCCGATCCTCCAAGTCGAATCTCCCACACAAATGTGCGTGAAGATCGATCGTCGCCACCGGCGCGTAGCCTACGCCGTGCGCCTCCTCAAGTCCGAAGAGACCGAGGAACCGGATATTGCGACCCTGTACACCCCGGATTACACGGTCATCGCTCGGAATCGCGGCGGAATCTGGACTGAGGAAGACCGCGACGACCACAAGCTCGGCGTCGTCCCCGTTTTCCCGTCTTTTAATCGCCGTATGACCGGCGAGTACGTCGGGCAAACGGAGATGGCAGACGTGATCCCGCTGACGGACGCCGCGCTGCGCACGATGACGAACCTCCAAGTCGCTGTGGAGGCTCTGGCGGTGCCTAAGCGTTGGATTTTCGGCATCAAGCAGGGCGACTTCGCCTCGCTTGACGGCTGGTTCAACTACCTTCAGCCGTTCCTCGCTCACGCGAACGCCAACGCGAAGGCCGGTCAGTTCGCCGCCGCCGATCTGAAGAATTTCCACTCGACGCTTGAGTCCTACGGGAAGCTTTGCGCTTCCGTGACCGGGTTCCCGGCCCGCTATTTCGGCATGACCACGGCGAATCCCCCGGCGGAAGGCGCGATCATCGCCGAGGAAGCGAAACTCATCAAGCGTGTTGAGCGCGTCAACGCCGAAGCTGGGATCGCGCTCTCGGCGGCGCTGCGCTTCGCCGCGAAGCTCGCAGGGAAAGACATCCCCGCCGGTTTCGTGAATATCAAATGGCATGACCCGGCGACGCCGACGTACGCGCAGAAAGCCGACGCGGTGCAAAAGCTTTCCGGCGGCAAGCCGCTTCTCTCCCGTGAGGGGGCCTGGGACGAGCTCGGCTGGGACGACTCCCGCAAAGACCAGGAGCGCGAGTACTTCCGCGCCGAGGCTGAGGATCCCGCCCTCGATTCGATGATGGAGAAGCTAGCAAATGACGAGGATACCGGCGGCGACGTCGCGGATGTACCGGTCGATGCTGAGCGCGCAGACCGAGCTAATGAGGGCGTTTCGGGGCCTGTGGGGCGACGTCGCCGCTAACCGGCTCGAATCGTCGTGGGACGCTGCGCTCGACGTCGCCGTCGCCCGCGCCGAGGAAGCTCAGGCTAAAGCCGCGCTGCTGGGGACGTCCTACGTCGCAGAATCGCTCGGTGAGCTTGGCGACTATGTGCCTCCGACGGCTTTCCCGACGGCCGCGCCACTTGTCGGCGTCGCCCCGGACGGGCGGTCGCTGCGAGGGCTTCTCGAGACGCCCCGCTTCCACGCTGTGCGCGCTCTCGGGAACGGGCTGGGCGTGTCGGAAGCGCTCAACCGAGGCAGGAACTCGCTCGACGTGATCGCACGGACGCTCGTCGCCGATACGGCGCGTCAAGCCGCGTCGATCGACGTCGCCGCCCGCCGCACGGTCGGCTACGTCCGCATGCTCAACCCGCCGTCGTGCTCGCGATGCACGATCCTCGCTGGGCGTTTCTACCGCTGGAACGCCGGGTTTCTCAGGCACCCGAGATGCGATTGCGTGCACGTCCCGGCGACGGAGAAGAGTGCTCGCGGCGGACGGGCTGAAGGGCTCATTTCTGACCCGTACGAGTATTTCGACTCGCTCAGCGAGGCAGAGCAGGCCCGCCAGTTCGGGAAAAACTATGCTCAAGCTATCCGGGACGGCGCGGATATCTCTCAGGTGGTCAACTCGAAGCGTTGGCGGTCGGAAAACGGCATTTTCACGTCGGAGGGCATGGGGAAGCACGGGAACGCACGTCGGCTTCTCAAGCCTGGACAGCGACGCCTGACGCCGGACGGGATCTACCGTCAGGCGCAGCGTTTCAATCTGTCCCGCGAGGAAACGCTCGGGCTGCTGCGCGAACACGGCTACGTTCTTCCAGGGGGCAGGAACCCTCTTGGCGCGATACGCGGGCAGCGTGAGGGCTTCGGAGCGCTCGGGCGCGGCGGATCTCGGAAGCGGGCGGCAGCTGCGGTGGAGGAAGCCCGCGCGCACGGCTGGCGTACCCCGTCGTCCGTGTACACGATGACCGCCGCCGAGCGGCGAGTGTTCGAGGCTATACGCGATTGGGAAGAAGTTCAGGCCGGGCTGAACCCCTATACGGAGGCGGCTATACAGCGACGGCAGGGCGTCCGCCCGTGGTCGGTCGACCGTCCCCTGAGGGACGTTGAACGCGTCCGCGCCGAGATCGAGTACCGCGCCGCCCTCGAGACGACGGGGGCTTCGTTCACTCCCGAAGGACGCTCGCTCGCGGGCGCAAGAAAAGCCTGGAACAAGGCTCTAAACGGGCGATAACGCCCACATTAAGCTTCCGCCTTAGCGCGATGCCAAGGACGGATCAACCCTAGCGATTAGGAGACTAAAGTCATGGACGGAAAGACCGAAGCCGCAGCAGCGGCGACGCCGGATGAAACTCTCGGCGAGGGCGGCAAGAAGGCCCTCAGCGCGGAGCGCGACGCCCGCAAAGCCGCCGAGAAGGCCCTCGCGGACATGCGAGGAGAATTCGAGGCATTCAAGACCTCTATGAGCGAGCAAATATCAAAGCTCACGGAGGATCGCGACGCCTCAGCATTGAAAGCCCTTCGGGGCGAGATCCTGCACGCGTCAGGAGTGCCTGACAGGCTCGCCGCCTACGTGCAGGGTAAGACCAAGGAAGAGCTGGAAGCCTCCGCGAAGCAAGTCCTCGCGGACTTCACGCCTCCCACACCGACGCCAAGCGGGCAGCAAGAGACGCCGCCTGCGCCGACGCCGCTCGGCATGCGCCCGGACATGACCCAAGGCAGCTCTTCGGACCTGCCACTCAACGGCGACCCTCTCACTGAGGCGCTTACCGCCGCTCTTGGCATCACACAAACAACCTAAGGAGAAAAACAATGGCGATCACCGCCGCAAAGAAGACCACGGATTTTAGTGGTTTTATCAAGCCGGAAATGGCAAAGCCCATTTTCGATCAAGCTATCAGGCAGTCTGCAATCATGCAGCTTGCCCAGCAGGTCCCGCTCGGCGCGTCCGGCGTCGAGATCCCCGTGGTCACGACCAAGCCCACGGCGAACTGGACGGCTGAGGCTGGGAAGAAACACACGACCCAGATGGATCTCGGGCTCGTCAAGATGCAGCCGAAGAAGCTCACCGCGATTGGCGTGACGTCGACGGAGGTCATTCGCGCCAACCCCGGAGGCTACTCGGAGAAGTTTCGTGAGCTTCTTTCCGAGGCTTTCGCCCGCGCGTTTGACTACGCGGCCGCTTTCAACGTCGGCGGCGACGGGACGGGCACCGGTCCCTTCGACCACTACCTCGAGGAGACGACGAAGAAGATCACGCTCGGCGCAGATCTTTACTCGGATTGCGTTTCCGCGATTGGTCTTCTCGTCAACGACAAGAAGAAGGCGCGGGGTTTCGCTTTCGACGACACGATGGAAGTCGACTTCCTGAACGCGAAGGACAAGGAAGGACGCCCGCTGTTCGCGAATCCGGTCTATGACGAGACCGTGACGAGCGTCCAGAAGGGACGCCTGCTTGGGCGCACGTCCTACATCGCTGAGGACTTCCGTCACGATAAGGTTGTCGGCTTTGTCGGCGACTGGTCGAAGGCGGCGTGGGGCGTCGTCGGCTCGGGCATCACCTTCGACGTCTCGACCGAGGCGACGGTCACGATCGGCAGCGAGCTTGTCTCGCTGTTCGAGAACAACCTTGTCGCGATCCGCGCCGAGGCAGAGTACGGATGGGTCATGCAGTCCGCCGATCACTTCGCGAAGTTCGAGCGTGCATGATGGCGATCGTGAGGGAACCCGTAGAAACGGTTGATCTTATATCTCCGTCCGGCTCGCTCGCGACCGTCGACGCACGCATCGCCGAACAGTACCTCACGTCGGGCTGGACGCCCGCCGCCGGGTACGGCGAAAAGTCCGAAACGCCTGAAACGGCGTCGGACAAGGACAAAAAGACCAAGTAGGAGGAGCCATGGCGCACGCAACCTTATATGACGTAACAGTCACTCTAGGGCGCGCGATTGAAGACGCCTTCGAGCAAGAGCAGATTAACGCCTGGCTCGCTGACGTCGAAATGTGCATCCGCGTGCGCCTTGGCAGCCTCGACGGGCTCGACGAGCAGGTTCTCCGCTTCGTTGAGAAAGAGGCGGTAGCCCGCCGATTCCGCAACCCCGAGGGCAAGACTTCGGAGAGGATCGACGACTTCTACCAGACTCTCTCGAGCGAGGCGGCGAAAGCGTCCCTGTACATCACGGACGAGGAATGGGAGATGCTGCGCCCCCGAGGCGTCAGTATTTCCCCGGCCCCGCTCACTCCGCAGTGGTGGACGTCCGGCGGTCCGCTCACCGAGCCGGGCGCGACGATTGACGGCTTCGCATGATCCGCCGGACCGTGGAAAGCGGGCGGCGCGCCGCCGAGAAGATCATGACCGCGACCGTGGAGGTCAGGCGCTACACGGGGGAAACGACGATTGACCCGGACTCCCTGAAAGCCGTCCGTGCTCACTCCGTCGTCTACAAGGGCAAAGCGAAGATCGCAGCCTACGAGGCATTCGAGTCGAAGCCGGATATCGCTGGCGCAGTAGTCACCGTAACCCGCCTCCGCGCCGACTTCCCCGTCGGCGCATTCAAGGCGCAGCCGGGCGACGAGATACACGTGATTGGCGACAAGATCGATCCTAACCTCGCCGGAAAAGTTGTGAGGATCGCCGTCCCGTCGCCGTACAAATCTCACGCGACGGCTTACCGCGTCGCCGTCGAGGAGGTAGCGCATGGTTGACGTCGATCTGACCGAGGTTCGCGAACTCGCCGTGGTCTTTTCTCGTGTGCCCGACCGGCTGAACGAGAAAATCCGCCCGGCTATCAAAAAAGCCGGAGTGAACATCAAAAACCAGCTGCGCGACGAAATGGCGCGTTCACGCCATTTTCGGGCCGCCCCGTCGATAAGCTTCGACGTGATCGACGGCGGTCTCGGCGTCGAAGTCGGACCCCGCAAACAAGGCGCGGGCAACCTCGCGAACATCGCCTACTTCGGCGGCGTGCACGGCGGAGGCGCGACCGTGCCCGACCCGAAAGGCGCGCTCGAAACCGAGGCGCAGAATTTCGAGGATTGGGTAGGGAAAGCGATCGAAGGGCTTCTCAATGGATGAAATCATCGCAGCGCTTCGCACGCTCGGCTATAAGGTGTGGGACACGGACGCGACCGGCGCAGACCTTAAGCTCGATTCCCTCCCCTACCTGCTGGTGCTCGGCTCGTCCGGGGAAGCGTCCCGTGAACGAACCTACTGCGACCGGGACTCCGTCGACGAAATCACCGTCCGGCACGTGGGCGCTACACGGCAGCAAGTCGAAGCGCTCGCCGCACGGACAAGCCGAATCCTCGACCGCTCGCGCCTAACAGGAACCGGCTGGATCGTCGACGTCGTGCGCACACACGTGCGCGCCGCCGCGCATGACCCGGAAGTCAAAATACCGGGGACCTCCCAGCACCCGATATTCCTCGATCACGTCTACCAGGCGTGGACTCAAAAGACTAGATAGGAGGCGCACGTGATACGCGTACGCAATAGCGCAGGGGATATTCAGTGGATCCCCGAGCACTGGCTCGATCATCCCGAGCTGAAGAAGGGCTTCACCCGTGAGGATGCGCCCGCCGAACCGACGTCCGGGCAGACCCCGGCGGCTCCCGCGCCGACGCCGTGGAGCGAACAGGAAAAGGAGGGCTGAAATGCCTAAAGCACTCGCCGACGGGCGGATTCTCCTTACGGCGCTGACCACGCCGCCGAAGGATATCAAGAACATCAAGCTTGAAGAGATTAAGGCAGGGAAAAAGATCTCTTGCCGCATCCTCAAGTCCGACTATCAGCTGGGCGCGTCCGGCTCTGACACGGTGGAGGAAACCGAGCTGTGCAAGATCGGCAAGGGGCAAGCTGCCGGTCTGACAACGTACGAGGGGCAGCTGACGATTTTCCGCTACCTCGACAATGCGGGCAAGGCCGTGCAAGACGAAGACTTCGCTTTCGAGCTTTTCAAGGCGAAGGGCACGGAGCTCGTGCTCGTCGAGCGTGAGGGTCCCGAGGAGTCGAAGGAATGGGCGGAGGGCGACGAGTACTCCGCCTACCTCGTGACGACCGACGCGATGCAGAAGCCGTCGGACCGCACGTCCGGCTATATCAAGCGGACGGTACCCCTCAAGGTCTCGGACGCCGCAGAGGACCGCAAGATCGTGGCCTGACGGGCCGCTTCCGGGTGCGGGCGAGTTTTTGTGTGTTCCCTCGCCTGCACCCATTTTCCGCCAGGAACACGCCACTTCACTTGAAAGGAACCACACATGATTGAAGACGAAATGAGCTTGGACGAGAAGACTCCCGCCGAGAAGGAATCGGATCTCGAAGAGCGCGCACGAAGCTTTGACCTCGAAGCCTGGCTGAACGGGCTCTCGCGGCTCCGCCGGGCGGTCACGCTCTACAGCGACCTTGGCGCGAACGCCGAGCTCGACGTCCTACGCACGCGCGAGACGGAGCTTCGCGAGTCCGGCGCTTCCCGCGACGAGATCGAAGAAGTCGCCGCCCGCCGCCGCCAAGTCGCCAAGCGCATCACCGACAGCGCCGTCGACGTCGTGCTCGAAGGGCGCTCCGCCGAGTGGCTGAACGAGATGCAGCGCAAGGTCACGGCGGAAGGCAAAGAGCCTACGGCTGGGCTGCTGGAGATCATCGCCGCGCAGATTGTTCAGCCCGAGGGGATCACCGCCGACGTTCTCGCCGTGATCAATGAGAAGTCGCCTGGGCAGATGGCGAACCTCATGAACCAGTGGAAGCAGCTGCAAACGGAGAGCGGCGTCGAGCTCCCTTTATAGCGATCGCCCTCGAACTTCCACGCTGGGGGTGGGTGCGTACAATCGTGGAGACGGCGCGGGAGTGGAAGGTCCCGCCCTCGACGATCTACGGCACCGGGAACGGCGAGTGGACGGAGACGGACCGTTCGCTCGCCCTCGCCTACACGATGTACGAGAGGGCGCTCTGCCCGTGCGGTTGCGGTTTCCCGCGCCGCATCGCGCAGAATGACAATATCGACGGCTGGATAGAGGCCGAGGAAACCGTGTGCTACGTGCGCAAAGCCCTCGATCAATGGTCCGACGAGCACGCGAAGGACAAAGAGCCCGGCGTACTTGTAGGCCCGATAGATACGAGGGACGAAAAGGACGTCGCCGAGGGGCGCGTGCCCGTCTAGGCTCCCGTGAGGATCCCGGCGGCTAGGACGCCGACGAAGCCAAGGAAGCCGATCAGAGCCGCTATTTTCCAGAAGAAAATACGGCGGGCGCGCACCTCGTACGCCATGTACGCGGTCTGTTCATCCATCTTCGCTAGAAGCTGGTCAAGTTTGTCGTTGGTGAGTTCCATGTGCGGAGCATACCACGGTTTGGGGGTGCCAAATTGGCCGATAGGTCCGTAAAGGTTGTTTTCAGGGGCGATTCCTCGAATCTTGTGAGCGCTACGAACTCCGCGAAAACGGCTATGGAGGGGCTGGGAAAGTCCAGCGGGGAAGCCGCGAAGAAGGCTTCCGAGCATCAGTCTCAGGCTGAGAAGAACGCGATCGCGTGGAAGACGGCGGGGACTGCTGCCCTCGGCTTCGGCACGGTCGGCGCTGCGGCTTTCGGCGGGATGATCAAAACCGCCGCCGACTTCGAGTCGAAAATGTCGTCCGTGCAGGCCGCGACGATGGCGTCTTCCGGCGAGATCGAGCAGCTTCGCGAGGCAGCTCTGAAGGCGGGCGCGGATACGGCGTTCTCGGCGTCGGAAGCGGCGCAAGGCATCGAAGAGCTCGCCAAGGCTGGCGTTTCGACGTCGGACATCCTTAACGGCGGACTGCGCGGAGCCCTCGACCTTGCGGCTTCCGGGAATATCTCGGTCGCCGAGGCCGCCGAGTCTGCGGCGTCGGCCATGACCCAATTCAAGCTCGAAGGGTCCTCCGTCCCGCACATCGCGGACCTCCTCGCTGCCGCCGCCGGTAAAGCCCAGGGCGGCGTGCACGAAATGTCGCAAGCCCTGAACCAGGCGGGCTTGATCGCCGCCGGTGCCGGGCTTTCAATCGAAGAGACCGTCGGCACCCTGGCGGCTTTCGCGTCCGCCGGGCTTCTCGGCAGCGACGCGGGCACCTCTTTTAAGACGATGCTCCAAAAGCTGCAAAATCCGTCGAAGCAGTCGGCGCAGCTCATGAAAGAGCTTGGACTGCACCTGTACGATGCGTCAGGGAACATCGTCGGAATGGCGAACCTCGCCGGGCAGCTGAAGGAAAAGCTTAGCGGGATGACGGCGGCGCAGCGCGACGCCGCGCTAGCCCAGCTGTTCGGCTCTGACGCCGTACGCGCCGCCAACGTGCTCTACCAGCAGGGCGCGGAGGGCATCTCGAAGTGGACGAAGGAAGTCGACGAGTCGGGGTACGCGTCGAAGCAGGCGGGCATCCGCATGGGCAACCTCAAGGGCGCGTGGGAAGAATTCAAGGGCTCCCTTGAAACGCTCGCGATCTCGCTTGGCGGGACGTTCCTTCCGATGCTCACGACAGCCGCGAAGGGGCTGACGTCGCTCGTCAACGCGTTCAACTCGCTTCCTGGCCCGGTCAAGACGACGATCGCCGCTATCGGCGGGCTGGTGACTGCGGGAGCGCTGGCGTTTGGGGCGTTCCAGAAGATCAAGACCGGCGCGTCACTCGTGAAGGCTGCTTTTGGGAAGATCGCCGAGGGAAACATCCCTCTCCTCTCGAAGGGCATCGCCGCGATCCGCGACAACGCCGGAACCGTTGGCGCGCACCTCGCGTCGCTCGCGCCGAAGGCTGGGCTCGCCCTTGGCGGGTTCACGGCGCTTGCTGGCGCGGCCGTCGGGCTCGGCAAGGCCCTTGCCGGAGTCGATCGCCATGTGGATTCGGTGGACAGGCTTCAGTCGAAGCTTGCGAACGTCGCCAAGAGCGGCGGCTCCTACTACAAGGCGCTCATCAAAGATATTGGTGATATCAACACGGAGCGTTTCGGTAACCTCGCGGAAACGTTTATGCGCGTAGCCCGTCCAAGCATCGGCGATAAGGTCTTCGGCAAGAACTTCTTCGATACCACCGGTTTCAAAGAGGTTTCGGCGCAGCTGGAGAATCTGGACAAGCAGTTGTCTAATCTCGCCGGGTCGAACGTCCGGCAAGCCACCGCCGCCTTCGCCGCAATGTACAAAGAGGCCGGTTCGACTTCTCAAGCGTTTAGCGACATGAAGGCAGTCATGCCGGATTACGTCGACAAAATGCACGCGCTGGCGAACGCTCAAGGCGTTACCGTCAATTCCTCGAACGAGCTACAGCTCCTCACGGGGCAACTGAACGATCAGCTCGAGGGGACGTCGGCGGCAACGGGGAAAGCAGCCGACGGGCAGAAGCAAGCCGCCGGGGCGATGAACGAAGCGAAGGACGCGGCGCAGTCCGCCGCCGACGCCTGCAAATCGTACCTGGACGTCATGCAGAAGTTCGGCGATATCAACATCAGCGCCGATCAGGCAGCGTTGAAATACGCGGAGACGCTGGCGAAAACCGGCGACGTCTTGCAGCAGAACTCTTACAAGCACGCTGACGCCGCGACGCAAGCCCTCATGCAGAAAGCAGCGCTCGGCGAGCTCGCCCAGTCTGGAAACAAGGTCATTGAAACCATGTATAACCAGGCGCAAGCAAACGGAACGCTTGGAAGCGTTTCACAACAGCTCGGGCAAAAAGCAATCCAACTAGCCAACAATTTCCTTGATCAGGCAGGGAAGATGGGCATAACCGGCGATGCCGCGATCGCCCTCGCCGCCGACTACGGCGTGATCCCGCGCGACGTCCGCACAAGGGCGGACTTCGACAAGTGGAAAGCTGAGACGAACGCGAAGGGCTACACGGCGACTATCGAGGGGATCCCCTCGAAGAAGAACACGACGCTTTCGGCGACTCCGCTTCTTGACGGGATCAGCAGGTTCATGGGAAGTCTCGCATCGATCCCGAAGCAGGTGACGACGTACGTGAAAGCAACCGTCGGCAAAGTCCTTGGCTTCGCTGAGGGCGGCTACACGGGGCCGGGAGGAAAATACCAGCCCGCTGGAGTTGTGCACTCCGGGGAGTACGTCTTCTCCCAGCGCGCCGTGAAACGGCTAGGCGTCCCCTACCTGAACTCCCTGCACCAGCAGGCGCGAGGGTACGCCGACGGCGGCCCGGTTGTCGCCGCTTCGTCGATCCGCGCGCCTAGCGTGAACGTCGCCGCGCCGAACCTCGCCGGGCTGACCATCGCCGGAAGCCTCGACCTTGGCGGCGTGCTCGTCCCCATCATCGACGGGCGCATCGAAGCGAATGACCGGCGGCGTGCGCGGATAGGAAGGGCCGGAAATTGAGCGTCTTGTCAGTGGAAAGCACGCGGACTGGCGTGCGCATCAGCGTCAACTACTACGGCAGTTGGGTGCTCACGCGCGACGGGCAGCGTGTGCGCGGAGGGTCGGGAGACACGCCAGCAGTGTTTTCCGACCCGATGTGCCCAATTGGGAAATGGTGCACGTACAAGCTCGAAACGGACTATGCGTCCGAAGAGGCTTATACCCGCCGAGACGCCTTCGAGCACGTCATTTCCTCGCTGGACGGTCTCACCGTCGCCTATTTCAAATGGTTAGGCGACGGTGAAATGACCCTCGAACCGCGAGCACATGCGACGACCGTTCCGGGTCGGGCGCGTCCGGTTTTGCGTCTTCAGCCGACGGCTGGCGATGGTGTGATGTCGTTGACGGCGCGTACGTCGCCGTTGGGGACGTCGACGTTGCGGACGCTTTTCAAATCGAATGAGCCGCTGCTAATTTTCCACAATCTTGCTCGGTGTGAGGTGCCGAATTGCGATATTCCGCCGGTTGAGGTGTTTTTCCCCGAGGGCTCGTCGATTAAGTCGAGGCGGACTGGGCATCTTGATACGGCGGTTCGGGATTGGGATCTTGAGCTGCGGCTCGTCGATATAGGCGATTGGGATTCGCGGATCGGCGTCGGAACGTGGACCGAGCTCGAAAACCTCTCGTACACGTGGGGCTTCGTCGAGGACTTGAAGCAGCCGTGGACGCAATTCGAGGAAGGCAAGTGGAATGGGTAACCCTAAGGTCGCTGGCGCTTTGGCGACTACTGCGAAGTGGTCATGCACGATCGCAGCATGGTACGGCGGTAAATATAACGGGGTTGTTCCGGCGTCGTCTGGGCGGGTGACGTGGTCGACGTCGCGGGATGTCCCGGGGACGATCTCGATTGAGGTTCCGGTGAAGGACCAGTCGGGGAAAGTGTGGGATCCGGGGACGGATCCTTTGCATCCGCTTGCCCGGTATGGGCAGGAGTTGACGGTCGATATTGCTGTGAAGGATCCGGTTTCGGGTGTGGAGGAGCAGTTTTCGGCGGGCCGCTACATGTTGACGGACTGGTCGGTTGACGGGGCCGTCGTCACCATTAGCGGCGAGTCGATGATGCGGCGGATCTCGGAAGACCGGTTCCTTTATCCGGCGTCGACACGCCCGGACTCCTCGGTGCATGTGGAGGTCGGGAGGCTTGTCTCGGTCGGGGTTCCGTATCTGATTGACTCAGCTTTGAAGAATCGGCGCACGCCGTCGATGTCGTGGGACGAGTCGCGGATCGATTCGATGAAAGAGCTTGCTCAGGCGTGGCCTGCCAGGCTTCGTGAGACGCGGGACGGGGTTGTTGCTTTCCTCGCGCCGCTGCCTGAGGTTCCCAAGCCGGAGCTTTATTTCGCGGACGGCGAGGGCGGCACGGTTGTGCGAGCTCCGTACGAGGACAAGCGCGAGGGCGTCTACAACATCGTGGTTGCCCGCGGGCAGGAGAACGGGGAAGACGGGAAGCCGTCTTTCCAGGCGGCGGCGTCGCAGGATACCGGGCCGATGCGCGCCTCTGGCCCGTACGGACGGGTGCCCAAGTTTTTCTCATCGAAGCTGATCACGAACTACGAGGAGGCGTTCTATACGGCGCGGACGATGCTCGCGTCGTCGATGCGCCGTGCGGCCGTGCGGAAGGTGACATGCGCACCGGATCCGCGCCTGTGGATTGATACGCCGGTCTCTATCAAGGCGGGCGGGGTTGAGAACTGGGGGTACGTCTCTGGATTCGAGCTCCCGCTTTTCGCCGACGATGACATGACCGTGGAAGTGGAGGTGGCGGAATAATGGATCAGCTCGCTATGATCCGGGAGGCGTCGACGGGGGCGTTGCTTCCGCAACCGGCGGGTGACCGGTCGGCGACGGCGACGGCGGTTCTTGTGAGGACCGGCCCAGGTTCGCTTTCCCTATGGGTATCCCTCTACGGCGGCGATCCCGTCCTGCTGCCGTGCCAACCGGCATCATATGTGGGGATCTCGACGGTGACGGTCCTCGTGCAAGCCGGGCGTCCCGTACACGTGCTCGGCCCAGCAGGCGCGCCGAAGATCGACGATTCCCTGCTGTCGGCGAAGAGGGACGCGATAGACAAGCCGATAGAACAACTGCGCTCAATTTCCGGTGCGCTTGTGCGTCCCGTGTGGTCGGGGACGCACCGGTCTGACCGGCGTGCGTGGGACGCGTGGAACACCTCGTTTTTCGGGGGGCGCGGCGACGTCTACCAGGGCGTGCAAGGCGGCGTTCAGCTCACCGGCTGTGCGGTCTACGGCACCGGCGTTACCTCGCTAAATGCAGAGTCGATCCAGCGCATGACGCTCTCGATCACGCCGAACGGGTCCGAGAAGGGCGCGTCTGCCGTGCTGAGCGTGCAAGCCGTCCGCGACGGCGACGCCCCGCCCGGCATGCCGAACATCTACGGGAACGCGTATTCCACACCGGCGGTAGCCGCCGGGACGACGACCTACTGGGAGCTCCCAGAAGCTCTCAAGGAAGACCTGAGGACCGGGCAAGCGCGAGGGCTTGCCTTCTCTGGGCCTCAACGACAGGGCGTGTACGGAACGTCCCGCCCAGACGGGCTTTCCCTCACCATCGATTACACCACTAAAAGATAGGCTGAAATGGGTATTTACCTGAAAGACTCGGCGATCAACGCCGAGGCAGGGCAGACCGTCTCGCGGCAGTCGGTGCGCCGTCTCATACAGGCGTCGGACGCGATCACGGCGGCGACGTCGGAGACCGCGCAGAATCGGCTTCTCTCGGAGGCCCGTTCCGCCGGTGTTCCGGTCTCGGCGACGTCCCCGTTCTACGTGTACCGGACAGACCGTGGAGAGCTGTGGGCCCACGACGGAAGCTCGTGGAATCCGCTCACTCCTGGCCTCGTCGATCAGCGAAGCCTGCCTTTCACGCACCAGTGGACGGTCTCTGGCGTTTTCATGAAAAGGATCGGCGGAATCGTCTTCTGCGAGGGCGTGCTCAAAAACGGCGGGACAATCCCCGCCGGGCAGTCCTCGAACATCGGCGTCGTCCCCAACGGGTGGATCCCCGCCTCAATCATTTACGGCGGCTCCTACGCCACGCCGATCACCCGGTTCGTCAACGGCGGGACGCCGCCGTTCCGAGCTGATTCCACCATGTGGATACAGACGTCGAACGGGAATATCAATATCCAGACGCAAGACGTCGCCTCCGAGATCCGCATCTCCGCGCACTGGATGATCTAAGGAGACAAAATGAGTTTCTGGCTTGGTTGGGCGGTTCATAAGCCGCTCAAAATCAATTTCACGCCCAAGTCTCGTTCTCGGACGGACGGGATTATTCTCCACGTCGCCGCGAGTGAGGCGGCGTCGCTGCACGGCTGGTTTTCGAATCCGAAGGCGGCGGCGTCCTCGCACCTGTACGTGCGCCGGGACGGAACGGTCGAGCAGTACGTCGATCTTGATCAGATCTCGTGGGCGTCGGTGCGTGGCGATCTTCGCTGTATCTCGGTGGAGACGCAGGGCGGCGCGACGGGCAGGTGGACTGAGCAGCAGGTCTCGGCGCTTGCTCGGATTGTGCGTGAGACGTCGGCGCGGTACGGCTATCCGCTGAGGACTATGGGTTCGTCGGCGGCGTCGGAGCGGGGCGTGGGCTGGCATGCGCTTGGCGTGCCAGCGTCGCGGTCGCAGAGGTCGGCTGGGGTGAGCCAGACCGGCGGTGAGCTGTGGTCTGGCGCGCCGGGAAAGGTGTGCCCGGGGGCTGAGCGTGTGCCTCAGATCCCGGGAATTGTGGAGCTCGCGCGGGGCGGGCTTCAGGAAGGAGAAGACGAATTGAATAGCGAGCAGGATAGGAAGCTCGATATTTCCGCAAATTGCGCGGCTAGAACTGATTATGGGATGAATGCGAGCGTTCTCCCGACTCTATCCGCGCTTAATGAAGCTCGCGTCCAGACTGAAAATACCTTGAATGAGATTTTGGGTCTTTTCAAGGATTTTTCGGGGCGGCTGGCTCGGATAGAGAAGGAGCTTTTCAAAGATGCCTCGTGACCCGGCGGCGGCGATTGCGTGGGCTAAGGCGTGGAAGGGGTCTACGGCTTGGAGCGGGCGGTGTGAGTCTTTCGTCAGGCAAGCGCTCGACCTTGACAGCGTGTACCCGTCGGCGAAGGTCGCGTGGGAAGCAGCCGGTGACAAGCATCCGGGGGATTTCTACCCGCCAGCCGGGGTGCCGGTGTTTTGGGCACTGACGGGCAAGAACGCCAAGTATGGGCACGTAGCCCTTTCTCTTGGCGGCGGGAAAGCAATCTCTTCGTCCGACGAACGAGGGCATCCGTTTGTCTCGGAAATTTCGATCCGTGAGTTCACGGACGAAACGGCACCGTTCCTTGGCTGGGCCGGTTTCTACCATGACGTTCAGCTTGATTACACGCGGGGCAATTCTCCGGTCGCGTCTGAGGGTGGAGAGGAGGTGGAGGAGTTGACTCCAGAGCAGGCAAAGCAACTGGTTCAGCTGGTGGAACAGTCGAACCTTACGCTGCAATCTCTCGGCGACGTTGCGCAGCGCGCGTACGCCCTCGAGCAGAAGGTCAATCACATCGAACAAGTGGTCGATCACACACTGACCGCCCTCGGGCAGACCGCACAGAACGCGTGGGGTGCTAATGAGCACGCCCGCGACGCCGTTCAGGCGCTTAACAACAAGTAAAAGAAAGGTAATCACCACCAATGACTATTGATCAATTCACGGTTCCCGCTCTTGCGGGCGTCGTCGCCCCGTTCGTGATCGCGATCCTGAATCGCGTCGGCTGGTCCGCGAAGGCGAAGACCTCCGTCGCCGGGATCTTCTATGCCGTCGTCACGGCGGGCGTTCTTTTCGCCCAGTCCTACCCCGCCAAGTGGCAGGCGGTCGCGGGTGTGCTCCTGACGGTGGCTATCGCCGGGCAGACCGCATTCTCCGCGCTGAAGCCTTCCGGGATCCTTGACGGGATCGAGCGGGCGATCAACCCGGGTAAGCGTCCGGGGGATATCGAGCCGCGCACGCTGGGCGAGTGAGGCGACGCCGGGTGAGTCTCATGGAAAAATTGCTGGCGAATCCCGAGTTTATCGGCGGTATGGTCTCGCTTTTTTCTGGGATTGTGCTTTGGGGCGGGTTGCTGGTCCGCCGGGGACTCGCCCGGCTTCAAGCCTCGCATGAGGAGACGAAGGCGGACGTGGCCCGGGCGGCTACGGCCGCCGAGTCTGCCGCCGTCCAGGTGAACAACACGCACGCAACGAACTTGCGCGATGATCTTGACCGAGTGATTGCCGGGCTGGAAAAAGTGCAATTCTCGATCGATGAATCAGACGCGAAAGATACCCAATGGCGTGAGGATCACGCAAAAAAGCATGACGAGGAGCGGCGCGACCGCGCGGATCGCGACACGCGGAACGAGACCCAGATCGACATGCTGCGCCGAGACGTTCAGCAGCTCACGGAGCAGTCGGCGCGGGAGCATGAGCTCCTGCACCAGCGGATCAACCGCATAAAAGAAAAAGGCGGGCTGGACTAGCTCGCGAGCGCCTGCTATGCTTTGAGTGCACCAGATGGTGTTTTAGCTCCCGGTGTGGCTGTGCGTGCTACGCCGGGTTTATGCGACGGGACTAGGGCCTGAAATCCTAGTGCGTTGACTGCGAGGGGGGACCCAATGGGTCCCCCCTCCGCTTTCGTTTATGGGGCGTTTAGCGGACCGGCATCATCCACTTAACGCCACGCTGGTCCTCCCGGAATGAGACCAGCTTTTCTTCCTTAAGGCGCATGATTGCTAGCGCAAGGATGACCTTAACCCCTTTGTGGTTTGGTATTTCCCAGAAAAGCCAGGACTCGAAGTTGTTGAGCCTGACGCCTTTCTTGGCGTCGATCCTGCGCACGTATTCGGTGATCTTGTCCCACATTTGGTCAAGAAGTTCGCCTGCGGTTGCGGTCTTTGTGGTTTCCATTTGGATCAGTCCTTTCTGTCTTGCTGGGAGGCTTTCTCCCTTGCTGACGCTTCTAGTCTACAGGCTTGCAGTACGCACTGCAAGCCTGTAGCTATGGTGTGCGTCACTTATAATCGTGGAGGCGGGCATACCCAGACTCCACGGAGATCCCAGACGCGCGAGAGCAGTCGGCGATCGACACGCCGCGATGCCGGTCCACCAGCCGCCGCACGAGCGCCGACCACTCCGCTGGGCGATCGGCGACGCCGCGCAGCTCGGCGACGTCGTTCTCCGAAAGACCCTCCTCGCTCCTCAGCCCGGACACCCATTTGCCGATGGTGAGCCGGTGGACGCCGGTCGCTTCGGCGATCTCCGTCGCTGTCTGCCCGCTCTGCCAAGCGCGCTGTACGCGCAGCGCGAGCTTGGCTTTGGCGTCGTCGGCTGCTTTCTGGGCGTCCCTGTAGGTCGCGGCGACGTCCGCGAGCGCAGCAGCATCGCTCATTTAATATTCTCCTTCCATTCGGCCCGGACGGCGACGTCGTGCATCGCTAGCCCGGTGATGATAGCCGCGACGACGGCCGAGTGCTCGTAGAGCGTTTCGCCGTCGCCGTTGTCTGCGGCGTGCGCTTCTGGCGTGCGGTAGGCGTGGATAGTCACGCCCTCGCACGCGTTCTCGCCCTCTTCGAAGAGGAGGTCGAGCGTTCCGTCGATCCCGGTCATTACCCGGTCGACGAATTGCCGCCACCATCCGGTGACGGTTTTGGCGGCGTCGTCGGGGACGGGGACGCGCCCAGCCTCCCAATCGTTGAGCGTGTCCTTCGACACGCCCAACCGGGCGGCGACGTGGCCTTTCGGGATGCCCATTGCCCGCCGCCGGAACGCAAGCGTTGCGCCGGTCATTTTGATTCCTTTCTGTAGTGCGGGGGAGCCCTAGGGCTCCCCCGCTTCCTTCGTTTTAGTGTTTGAGTGCGGCGAGCTCACGTCGGCGCGAGCGCTCGGACTGCCCCGAGCAGAGCTCCCAGTAGGTGGCGACGACGTTCCGCACGCCGTGCCTCCGTTCGAGCTGGGCGCGGGCGCGTCCGAGGATCAGAAGATCCCCGCCGTCGCCCATATCGATGTAGGTACCATTCTGTCCCCATATCGCATGGGAATAGTTGGTTCCGGTAGCCTGTATCTGCCCGTCCTCGCCAACGACACATACGCGAGTTTTCGCGTACTCATCCCCGGCTTGCCGCTCCGCAAAACGGGCCTCAGCCCATTCTTTGAGCGGACCTTCGAGGCCGGGACGTCCGCCGTGCGACCTCCACCAAGCCTCGACTTTCTCGGAAATGTAAGACATTGTTTTCCTTTCTGCCCCCGCCCTTTCGAGCGGGGGCTTTCTGTCTCTCAGAATTCGATCTCGATCTGGGGGCCGCACTCCTCGCACCGCCCGCTCTTGGGCAGCGGAAGTCCGCAGAAGTGGCAGTATTTCCTCTGCGGGGCGCGGCGGGGAGCGCCAGAGACATCCGCGAACTTGTTGGCGATTTCCATCGCCTCCTCTTCGGTGGCGACTACCCATCCTTCTTGGATGGTGAATTCGTATTTCCCACACTTTTCGGGTTCGACGGTGTGACGACGGACTCGGAATCCTTCACCTTCCTTGGTGATTGTGGCGTAGCCGTAGTTGTTCTTTTGGATCCTGAGGGTGGTCTCCAGGTTGTCGGTGATCATTTTGATCGGTTTCCTTTCTGTCTTGCTGGGAGGCTTTCTCCCTTGCTGACACTATTAGTCTACAGGCGTGATGCGCGTACGTCAAACCCTTGTGGTGAAAAGTGGCGCACGTCACGTCGTTACGAAAAGCCCCAGCACTACCCCCACACTACCGCCAGCGCAATCGTGTACCGATTCGAGTCGGTTTGGCTAAAAGACTGGCTAAAAACGGCCCCTTTCACGTCCGTAGCAAGAGCCGAAACGTTCGAGACGCAAACCGCGAGCGCGCGCGAAAGTCGATGGGGTAGAGGGGAGAACTCGCTCACCACCCTAGCGACATCGGGTTGATAACGCCATACGATAGACTGGAACCGCGCAAACCCGCAG
>ERZ772772.148-NODE-148-length-42461-cov-26.133142_pt1 | contig 42461 bp, 32 predicted proteins | sample MGYA00511484_ERZ772772 | MGnify/ENA primary metagenome ERZ772772 (study PRJEB29015, sample SAMEA2737913) | human oral metagenome | biome: human oral; feature: human-associated habitat; material: dental | place: China | collected 2088 ... | reverse complement strand
CGGATGTGGCGCTTGATCATCTCTATGTGGACAACTGTGCCATGCAGCTTGCCGTACGTCCGACGCAGTTCGATGTGATCGTGACGGGCAATCTCTTCGGGGATATCCTCTCCGATGAGGCGGCGGTGATCGGCGGATCGATCGGGCTCATGCCGTCGGCATCCATCGGCACGGGGACGAGTCTCTTTGAGCCGATTCACGGCAGCGCGCCCGACATCGCGGGGCAGGGCATCGCAAACCCGCTCGGGACGATCCTCTCAGCGGCGATGCTGCTGCGCTATGCACTCCGCGAGGAGGCGGCAGCGGATGCCGTTGAGGCAGCGGTGGACGCGGCGCTCGCCGAGGGCAGGCGCACGGCGGACATCTACATCGCGGATACGGGCTGCACGAAGGTCGGCACGACAGAGATGACCGACGCTGTGCTTGCACATTTGTAAAGTATACATGCAAAAAGGGAATGCCCGCGCGGGCATTCCCTTTTTGCATCCATAAAATTACTCCGTCGCCGCGTGCCTGTTCATGATATACCTCCACCAGACAAACAGTGCAAGCATGAGCAGGATGGATCCTGCTGTCGGGAAGAGGTAATGCATGCCGAGGTAGGTTGCGACAACACCGCCGAGGAGCGGACCCGTGAAGCCGCCGACCTGCTGTGCGGCAAAGAGCATGCCGAACACGCTCCCCTTGAGCCGGGCGGGCGTGTGCTGTGCAATGACCGCGTTCAGCGAGGGCTGAACCCCCGCCATGAACAGCCCGACGCCGAACTGCATGGCTGCGAACGGCATGAGCGTCTCCGGGATGCCCTGCAGGGAGAGCATTGTGCCCGCAAGTGACATCGCGAGGCACATAGAGATAAAGTAGCTGCGCCGCGTTCCGAAGAGTCCCCAGAGCGGCGCGGCAATCGCGCCTGCAATGCCGCCGAGCGAGAACACGACGCCCGCGGCGAGCACGATGTTTTCCATAGCGCCGGCGAGGTATTTGATGTAGGTGGTAATGACCGGCATCAGAATGAACGTCACCATTTGGGCGAGCGTGCTCACGATCATCATTGTGCGCAGGATCGGTATGTGCCAGAGGTGCCACGGGCTCTGCTCCTCCTTTGAGAGGGGCTCGGTATCTGCCGGCATCGGCGGCTCCTTGATGATGAAGGTGAATGCGAGAAAATTGATGAAGAGTGCAAGTCCGCCGATGTAGAAGCTTGTGCGCATGCCGAATGCCTCCGCGAGCACGCCGCCGAGGAGAGGTCCGACCACGCCGCCCGCCGTCAGCGTCCCCTGCATGATGCCGAGGGAGACACCGAGCCGCTCGCGCGGCGCGTAGAGCGTCATGATCGCGAGATCCATCGGCCAGAGCCCCGCGGCAAATCCCTGAAAGAGACGGACAAGTACCAATTGTTCGGGCGAGGTGACGATGCCGCCGAAAAAGTAGCTGATCGAGATGAGCAGACTCGCGCGCATCGCCATGAGGCGCTTTCCTCTGCGGTCGGCAATGCGCCCCCAGATCGGCGCCATGACCGCTGAGATGAGAAACGTCACCGAGAATGCCGTCCCCGCCCAGAGATTCACGTCAGCATCGGCCACGCCCAGCTCGCTTGTCAGATAGAGCGGCAGGAACGGAATGAGCATTGTATAGCTCGCGGACATGAAGAGCACGTTGCAGGTAAGCAGGCCGAGCACTACTTTCCAGTTCACGCACAGGACTCCTTTCTCTCAAAATACGTCTCCTGTATTTTATCATGTTTTGGTGAAAATGGAACAGACTGACAGGGGACAAATCTCCTATGCGTTGATTTTCCGAACCTGTTGTGCTATGATAATAAAAACACGCAACAATAAATGATACGAACAAGCGCACCCACGGGCCGCTCCATAAAATACCGCAACACCATCTGCCGCGCGTTACTTACGGCAGACTTTTTTTCGAAAGCAAGGAATACTCATGAAACACATCGTCGTAGACCTGGAAATGAACCCGATCTCGAAGGAACATCGGGAGGTCCGCAGAAAACTCAATGGCGAGATTATCGAGATCGGTGCCGTGCGCCTGAATGAGAATTTTGAGCAGGAGGACGAGTTTCAATGCTATGTCTGCCCCGAGTACGGCATGGTGAAGAAGCACATCACCGAGCTCACGGGCATCACGCAGGAGCGGGTTGCGGGACACCCCGCATTTTCCGAGAGCTTTCATTCCTTCGTCACCTGGATCGGTGAGGCAGAGACGAAGATCTACTCGTGGAGCATGTCTGACATCAAGCAGCTGCGCAAGGAATGCCGGCTGAAACTGCCCGAGTTCGACGTGGAGTGGCTCGATGTGCGCTGGGTAGACCTGCAGCAGGCATTCGACGACCGCCTCGGCCTGCACAACAGCCTCGCGCTGAAACATGCACTCGGTGCGATGGGGCGCCGGTTCGAAGGCAGCCAGCATTCTGCGCTCGCCGATGCCGTCAACACGAGTGCGGTCCTTGCACTCATGCAGGACGATGCGAAGTTCCGCGAGACCATGCGTCCCGTGCTCGAGATCCTCGCGCCGAGCGAGGGGCTCTCGAACTCCATCGGTGACCTCTTCCCGGACCTCGAGAAACTGAAGAATAATTTGTGAGACAAAGAGCACCTTCAAAGATGACCTCGAAGGTGCTCTTTTTGCATGCACACATAAAAAGAGCCGCCCCGGCGGACGGTTCCTACAATCGATTTGGTGGAGATGAGGAGAATCGAACTCCTGTCCGAAGATAACGTTACATGGATTTCTCCGAGCGCAGTCTGTGTTTTGCTTTAGGCACCGCATCCCCCGCAGACAGGGTATGATGCGCCGATCACGATTGTGTTCCCGTGAGAGTTATCATGCAGTGGCTCTCAGGTATCCCGCGTTTGACCCCTGTATCCGTCCGTGCGGGAGGCAGGCGGAAAGGGGCTGGCTTAAGCCGCCAGAGCGTAGTTTTCGTTTGCTTTTATGTTTAATAAAAGTGTTCACCTTACTAACGGGCTGATGACCCCCCGGCTCGCTGTCCACATGCCGTCCATCCCCGTCGAGACCATTACATCCCCGATAATGGGAGGAATCACTGAATTTATCAGTGCTTCCGAGAGCATATGTGCTTGTTCTTATCATAGCAGAAGGTGCGGCGGCTGTCAAATCGCGTTTTTTCTTGCAAGATGGGAAAAATTTTAGTATCATGTAAAATAGTTGGAAAATGTCTGAGCCCAGGAGGATAATGCTTGCAAAGAGAGAGAACGCTGGCGGCCCGTGTGGTCTACGACGGTATCGGACTGCACTCGGGCCAGCCGGTTCATATGGAACTCGCTCCGGCACCGCCGGGGACGGGGATTCTATTTGCGCGCTCTGATCTGCCGGAGGCGCTGCCCGTTGCTGCGGCCGCAGAGAATGTGACAGCGACGCTCCGTGCGACGACGATCAGTGCGGGCACGCTGAAATTTTTTACGATCGAGCACCTGATGAGCGCTCTGCACGTGCACGGCGTCGATAACTGCCTCGTACTCCTCAATGCGGAGGAACCTCCGGTTGTGGACGGCAGTGCGCGTACATTCTTCCGTCTGATTGCGGAGGCGGGGACGGTCGAGCAGGATGCGGAGCGCCGCGAGACGGTGATCGACCGCATCTACCGTGCGGATGACGGCAGCCACTTTATCATGGCGCTGCCCTATGACGGGCTGCGCGTCTCGTTCACGTCGCTCAACGATCACCCGCTGATCGGCGTGCAGTACTACGATCTGGAGGTTACGCCGGAGACGTATGAGCGCGAGATCGCACCCGCCCGAACGATCGCCTATGAGAAGGAGGTCGCTGCGCTGCAGGCGAACGGCCTCGGCCTCGGCGGCTCGCTGGAGACGGTAATCGTCTACAATGACGAGGGCTGGATGAACGAACTGAACTTTCCGAACGAGCTTGTGCGCCATAAGATTCTCGATGTGATCGGGGACATTCGGCTGGCCGGCATCATCCGCGGACACATCATTGCTGCGGGCTCGGGACATGCGCTGAACACAGCGCTGGCGAAACAGATTGCAGGGAAGAGGGAATAAGCAATGACTTTGGACATCAATGAGATTCAGCAGATTCTGCCGCATCGCCCGCCGATGCTTCTCGTCGACCGCATTACGGAGCTGATACCGTTCAAATCGGCAACGGGCATTAAGTGCGTGACGATGAATGAGCCGTTCTTCCTCGGGCATTTCCCGGGGCATCCGATCATGCCCGGCGTCCTCCTCCTCGAGGGGATGGCGCAGGTAGGCGGCGTGACGATGCTCTATCCGGAGGAGCACCGCGGCAAGATTGCGCTCTTCGGCGGGATGGAGAATGTGAAGTTCAAGCGTCCCGTTGTGCCCGGCGACGTCGTCGTGACGAAGGCGGAGCTCGTGCGCGTGCGCGGTGTTTTCGGCGTGCTGCATGCGGATGCCTATGTCGAGAATGAACTCGTTGCCTCGGCGGACTTCAAATTTGCGCTGAAAAGCGGGGAAGAACTCTAAAAAACAGTGATAGATGCAGGATAAACGGACATAATCCACCGGAGAATAGAAATATTCGGCGGACACAACGGATTTTCCAAGGTGAAAGGGAAGCATTTCTGCCGGATATTAAGAGAGAGTGGAAAATGTCTGCCTCAAATTCATTTGGGGCTGAAGGAGTTGAAAAAGATGACAGCCAGCAGCAAGGTTCTTGCCTATATCCATGAGACCGCGGTCGTTGCGCCTACGGCGCGGATTGCAAAAAACGTGGAGATCGGCCCTTATGCGGTCATCTCTGATCATGTTCAGATCGGCGAGGGGACGAAGATCGGCCCGCACGTCGTGATCAAGGAGTGGACCCAGATCGGCCGTGACTGCCATATATTCCAAGGAGCATCGATTGGCGAGGTGCCGCAGGATCTGAAGTTCAAGGGCGAAAAGAGCTATACGTTCATCGGCGACCGCACGACGATCCGTGAGTGCGCGACGGTGCACCGCGCGACAGGCGAGGGTGAAGAGACGCGCATCGGCGACGACTGTCTGCTGATGGCATATACACATATTGCGCACAACTGTGTGCTCGGCAACCGCATCATCATGAGCAATGCTGCGATGCTGGCGGGGCATGCAATCGTCGAGGACGGCGTCGTGATCGGCGGCATGGCGGGTGTGCATCAGTTCGTGAAGATCGGCCGCAATGCGATGGTCGGCGGAACGTCAAAGCTGGTGCAGGACGTTGTGCCGTTTACAATGGTGGACGGACATCCGGCGCGTGCCGTCGGACTGAACAGCGTCGGCATCTCGCGTGCGGGCATCCCGATCAACGTGCGCCGCCGCATCAAGCAGGCGTATAAGATCCTGTACCGTTCGGGGATGAACCTCACGCAGGCGATTGCCGTCATCGAGCAGGAGGTGGACTCCTGCGAGGAGATCGATCATCTCCTGCGCTTCCTCCGCAACGCGGAGCGCGGAATCTGCAGAGAACGTCATGAGGGTGAGTGAGGGATAACAATGGAAAAACTGGGTCTGCTCGCAGGTGTCGGACATCTGCCCGCGGCGTGTGCGCGTGCGGCGCGTGCTCTTGGCTATGAGGTGCATGCAGTTGCGCTCCTGCCGGACTGCGATCCGGAGCTGAAGGAGGCGGCATCGGTCTATCGCGCCATCAGCATCGGATCCATTGCGGAGATTCTTGCGTATCTCCGGCAGGAGGAGATCAAGAAGGTCACCATGATCGGCAAGGTGACGAAGGAACTCCTCTTTACGGGGGCAATCCAGCCGGATGAGATGCTGCGCGGGATGCTCATGCAGCTGCCGAACCAGAACGACGATACGATCATGATGATGTTCGTCGGCGCGCTGATGAAGATTGGCGTGACGCCGCTCGATCAGACAGCGCTCATCCGCCCGCTCATGCCGGCGGCAGGCGTTCTGACGAGCCGCCAGCCGAGCGAGGCTGAGCGTGCGGATATGGAGTACGGTCTCCGAATGGCGCGCGAGATCGGACGTCTCGATGTCGGGCAGACAGCTGTGGTAAAGGATCGCGCGGTCATGGCGCTTGAGGCGATCGAGGGGACGGATGCCTGCATCCGCCGCGGCGGGCAGCTTGCAGGCAGCGGGGCCGTCGTCGCGAAGGCGGCAAAGCCGCAGCAGGACCTCCGCTTCGATGTGCCGGCGGTCGGCCTCGATACAATCGAGTCGCTGGTTGCGGCAAAGGCGTCAGCGCTTGTGCTCGAGGCGGATAAGACCCTCTTCATCGACAAGGAACGCGCGGTTGCCCTTGCGGAGGCAAACGGCATCACGATTGCGGCGATGTGATTTTTTGTATTGTAAATTTTGGGTGCAGATCCCAGGCAAACGCTGAGCTGCGCAAGTGACTGCGTGCTTCGCCGGGGGCTCTTTAGGGACATTGCACTGCAAGATCTGATACAGAACGATACGACTACGTTCCGGCGTTTAGGAGGAGGCCTTGCCCACTTGAAAATCATGCTTTCGGCGGGGGAGACCTCGGGCGATCTCCACGGAGCGGCACTCGCACGCGAACTGCGCGCGCTGGATCCCTCCATTGCGCTGATCGGCTTCGGCGGTGCGGAGATGGAGGCAGCGGGGGTAACGCTCCGCCAGAACTACACGGACTACAACGTCATGGGCATCTCAGCGGTGCTGCTGAATCTGCGCCGCATCTTCGCCCTTTTGGACGATCTCACACGGCTGATGGAGGAGGAGCGTCCGGACGTTCTCGTCATCATTGACTATCCGGACTTTAATTGGCGGCTCGCGGCGCGGGCGAAAGAGCGGGGGATCCCCGTTTTTTCTTATATTCCGCCCTCTGCATGGGCGTGGCGCAAGGGGCGTGCAAAGTCCTGCGCGGCGCTCGCAGATGAGATCGTTGCAATCTTTCCGCATGAACTCCCGCCCTATGAGGCAGCCGGGGCGAACATCTCCTTTGTCGGCAATCCGCTCATCGATACGGTGCGGGCCGAGATGGAGCCGGAGGAGGCACACCGTCATTTCGGCATCGGCGCGGATGATGTTCCGATTCTCCTCATGCCGGGCAGCCGCCGCGAGGAGATTGAACGCCTCCTGCCGCCGATGCTCGGGGCGGCGGAGATCCTGCGGGAGCGGGATCCCGCGCGGCGCTTCTTCCTGCCCGTGGCGGGTGGGGTGGATACGGCGCAGATCGAGCGGTACCTTGCCGCCTCCTCCGTGGAGGTTACGCTGACACATGACGCGCGCTATGCCCTAATGAAGGCTGCGCGCGCAGCAATTGCGGCGTCGGGGACGGTTGTTATGGAGGCGGCCATTATGGGGCTGCCCGCCGTTGTCCTCTACCGCATGTCGGCGCTTTCCTATCTTGTCGGACGCCTCCTCGTCGATGTGCCGCGCTTTTCCCTGCCGAACATTCTGCTTGGCGAGACTTTTGAGACGGAACTCCTGCAGGATGCGGTCCGGCCGGAGCGGATTGCGGAGGCGATGGAGCCGATGATCGCGGACGGCGAAGCACGCTCCTATGTGACGGGGCGTCTTGCACGCGCGGTGGAGATGCTGGGCGAACCCCATGCGGCACGCCGTGTTGCGGAGAAGATTATCGCGCTGGGCAGACGTGCATAATATATTCTTTCCGATGGGAGAGTTATGAAGAATTATAAGAGACTGCTGACCTATATGCGCCCGTATGTCAATAAGCTCGGGCTCGCAATCGTGTTCATCATCCTCGCCTCAGCGGCGAATCTATACGTCCCGTGGATCATCAAGGACATGATCGACGATGTTCTTGCAGATAAGAACATGGCACTTCTGAATGCCATCTGCATCGGCATTGTCGTCATCTTTTTCCTGCGCGGGATTTTTTATTTTGGGCAGTCCTATCTCGTCTCCTACATCGGACAGAAGGTTATCATTGACGTGCGCGAGGTCATGTTCCGCAAATTCCAGCGGATGCCGCTCGCGTACTACGATCGTCACCAGACGGGCGAGATCATGAGCTATGTCACAAATGACGTTGCAGCGATTCAGGCAGCGCTCGTGGACAACCTCATCGACCTCGTGACGGAGGGCTGCATCCTCGTCGGCTCGCTCGTCCTCATGTTCTATCTCGACTGGAAACTCTCCCTGCTGACGCTCATCGTCATCCCCATGGTCGGACAGGCGATGAAGATTTTCGGGCGCAAGATCAAGAAGTCGAGTACGGTGATTCAGGAACGTCTCGCAGAGATTACGGCTCTTTTGCAGGAGAGCTTCTCGGCGACGCGCGTGGTGAAGTCTTTCGTGCGCGAGGACTATGAGATCGAGCGTTTTGTACACAGCAATCAGCGCAACTTCGAGGCGGTGATGAAGAACGTTCAGCAGACGAGCATGCTCACGCCGACGGTGGAGTTCCTCGCTGCGCTGGCCGTTACGCTGATCGTCTGGTTCGGCGGCTATGAGGTTGTCAACGGCGACATTACGGCGGGTGCCTTTGTTGCGTTTCTCACGTACGCCGTCAACCTCGCCAATCCGGTCAAGCGCCTCTCGCGCATCTACGGAAACCTGCAGAAGGCGATGGCTGCAGTGGACCGTGTATTTACGGTCGTCGACCTCGAGGAGAGCATCACAGACCGGCCCGATGCACAGCCGCTCCCCCCGGTGGAGGGGCGCGTGCGCTTTGATCATGTCACGTTCTCGTATAAGGAAGGCCGTCCTGCGCTTGACGGCATCACCCTTGAGGCACAGCCGGGCGAGATGATTGCCTTTGTTGGCCCGTCGGGTGCGGGCAAGTCGACGATTGCAAATCTCATTCCGCGTTTTTACGAAGCGGACAGCGGCGTGATTACCATCGACGGGCACGATATCCGTGCGGTGACACTGGCATCTCTGCGCGGACAGATCGGTCTTGTGCCGCAGGAGACGATGCTGTTCTCCACGACGATTCGCGAGAATATCCGCTACGGGCGTCTCGATGCGACGGACGCTGAGATCGAGGAGGCTGCGCGTGCGGCAAACGCGCATAACTTCATCATGGAGCTCGAGCGCGGCTATGATACGCAGATCGGCGAGCGCGGCGTGAGCATCTCCGGCGGACAGCGCCAGCGCATCGCCATTGCGCGCGCGATTCTCAAGGATCCGCGCATCCTCATTCTCGATGAGGCGACCTCCGCGCTCGATACGGAGAGCGAGAAGATCGTGCAGGCAGCACTCGATAACCTCATGGTCGGCCGCACAAGCTTCGTCATCGCGCATCGCCTCTCTACGGTCTTTAACGCCAACCGCATCTATGTCATCGACAGCGGGCGCATCGTGGAGCAGGGGACGCACGAGGAACTCCTGGCAAAGGGCGGCCTCTATCAGCACCTCTATGATATTCAGTTTCGGGGAGAGTGACGCATGCGATTTCTCTACAATTTAGCGGCAATCCTTGTCGTCACCATTATCATACCGATTTTTATGCTGCGCGCGACACGCGAACGCGGCTTTGTCGAGCGCATCAAGCAGAGCTTCGGCTTCTATCCGAAGGAGACGATCGACAAGGTGGCGGAGAAAAACGCCATCTGGGTGCACGCGGCCTCCGTCGGCGAGATCGTGGCGACCAGTCCGCTCGTGCGCGAGTTCCGAAAGGCGTTCCCGGACAGCCCGATCCTCGTATCGGTCGTCACGACAGGCGGCTATGAGATGGCGCACCGCATCATCAAGGATGCGGATGCGATCATCTATTTCCCGCTGGACCTGCCCTTCCTCGCTTCGCGCGTTGTGGGGCGGATCCATCCGCGCGTGTTCCTGCCCGTGGAGACGGAGCTCTGGCCGAACTTCCTCAAGAAGGCAAAACAGCTGGATGTCCCCGTCATGATGGTCAACGGCCGCATCAGCGACCGCAGCGTCAAGCAGTACAAGTATCTGCTCGGCATGCTGCGCGAGATGATCGGAACAGTGAAATGCTTTGCCATGCAGTCGAGCATCGACGCGGACTACATCATGCGCCTCGGTGCACCGCGCGAACTCGTCACGGTTACGGGCAACACGAAGTTCGACCAGGCCTATACGAGCGTCAGCCCCGAAGAGCGGACGGCGCTCATCAAGGAACTCGGGCTCGACGGCGCGAGCCATATCATGATTGCAGGTTCTACGCACCGCGGCGAGGAGGAGCTGGTACTCACAGCATTTACCGCCGTGCGTGAGCGTGACCCGAAGGTACGGCTCATCATTGCGCCGCGCGAGGTGCTGCGCACAATGGAGGTGGAACATCTTTGCCGCAAGGCGGGATTTACCGTCAATACGCGCAAAAACCTGCAGAAGGGCGCTGCGGGCGGTGAGGATATTGTCATTCTCGACACGGTCGGCGAGCTCGGCCGCGTCTACGGACTCGGCGATGTGATCTACATCGGCGGCAGCCTGATTCCGCACGGCGGACACAACATCCTTGAGCCGGCAGCACACGGCAAGGCGATCATCGTCGGCAATCAGATGTTCAATTTTAAGGATATCCATGCCCTCTTCCGCAACCGCAAGGCGGTCGTGACGGTCACGAACGGTGAAGAGCTGACGCGTGAGACGCTGCGCCTCTTCGGCGATGCCGGCGAGCGGGCGCGCCTCGAGCACGAGACCCTTGCCATCATCAACGAAAACAAGGGCGCATCGAAGAAGTCTGCGCAGATCCTCGTCGATTTGCTCGCGGCATACGAGGCGCGCCGCGCCCTCCGCGCACAGGAGCGCATCAGCGAGCACCGCGTGCGGGCGACGCAGAAGGTTGCAAATTTCCAGACCTATTTCATTGATCTCGTTCATGATAAAGAGGTGCGCGGTGTCTCGCGCAGGCTCATCATGGGCATATTTTACGGATTCTCGCTCATCTACGAACAGCTCGTCAACCTCAAGCTGACGATGTATCGCCTGGGCTGGGCGAAGAAGGAACGCCTGAACTGCTTCGTCATCAGCCTCGGCAATGTCACGGTCGGCGGCACGGGAAAAACGCCGACGGCGCAGCATCTCGCCCGCGCGATTCACGAGATGGGCTACCGCGTCGCCATCCTCAACCGCGGTTACCGCGCAAAGTGGCGCGGCGATGTCGGCATCGTCTCCGACGGTCATGTGCTCAAGATGGATGCCGAGACGGCGGGCGATGAGGCGTTCATGCTGGCAAAGCATCTGCCGAATGTGCCCGTCCTCATCGGGCCGCAGCGCGCGGTCACCGGCCGCTATGCGATTGAGCATTTCGGTGCGCAGGTAGCGATTCTCGACGACGGCTATCAGCACTGGCAGCTCGAGCGGGACATGGACATCCTGCTCGTGGATGCCGTGAACGTCTTCGGCAACGGCTATCTCCTGCCGCGCGGAACACTGCGTGAGCCGCTCTCGCACATCGACCGCGCCGATGTCTGCCTCATGACGAAGGTCGATCAGGCGGCACCGGGGGCGATTCAGTACATCTGGGAGACCTTTCGCAGCTATAACCAGGACGGTCTCATCATCGAGAGCATCCATCAGCCGCGCCAGTTTGTCCGACTGTCTGACTGGTACGAGGACATCGGCGCGGGCGGCGTGCCCGCTACGGAGATGGAGGGCAAAAAAATGCTCGCCGTCTCTGCGATCGGCAACCCCGCCTCCTTTGAGCAGACGCTCACCGATCTCGGCATTGAGATGGTGGAGAGCATGCGCTACCCGGATCATCATGACTACGGCGAGCGCGACATGGCTGAGGTCCTCTACCGTGCGGAGACGCTCGGCGCAGAGGCCATCGTCATCACGGAGAAGGACGCGGTGAAGGTGCCGGACGATGTCGTGCGCGCAAAGTGGCGCGTTCCCATCTATGTCATCTCCGTCGAGGTTACGTTCCAGAAGGGGCAGGATGAATTCTTCCGCACGCTTGAGCAGCAGCTGGCGGCGAAGCTTCGCCCTGCGTCCGAGTAAACTGCAGCAGTCAGATGATACATATAGAGGTGATCGCATGAAAGTTCTCTGCATCATTCCTGCGCGCTACGCATCGACGCGCCTGCCGGGCAAACCCCTGCGCGACATTGCCGGGAAGCCCATGATCGTGCGCGTCTACGAGCGGGCAGCAGCAGCGCGGCTTGTGCAGGATGTCATTGTCGCGACGGATGATGAGCGTATCCGCGCCGCTGTTGCGGCACACGGCGGGCGCGCCGTCATGACGCGCGCCGATCATGCGACGGGGACAGACCGCCTCGCGGAGGTCGCGGAGAAGATGACGGAGTATGACCTGATCATCAACGTGCAGGGCGATGAACCTCTCATCGATCCGGCCGTGATCGACGCGCTTATTGAGCCCTTCCTCTCCGATGCGGCTCTGTCGATGGCGACCGTTAAGACAGTGCTTGCCGCCGAGGAAGACATCACGAACCCGAACAACGTCAAGGTCATCACCGATTGTGCGGGCAACGCCCTCTACTTTTCACGTGCCCGCATTCCCTACGCGCGGAATCCGGGAGCAAAGGTCTATAAGCACATCGGCATCTACGCCTATCGCAGAGACTTTCTGCTTGCCTATGCGCGCATGGAGCAGACACCGCTCGAACTCTCCGAATCCCTCGAGCAGCTGCGTGCGCTCGAGAATGGCCACCGCATCCGCGTCGTCGAGACCGATGCCGTATTCATCGGCGTCGATACGGAAGAAGATCTTGCGGCAGTCAATGAGGAATACAGAAAACGCGGGATTGATTGACCATTGCGCGCGAAAACTTTATAATAATGCATATAAATCCGTATCCAAATGGAATGCATGACAGTTGAAAGGAGCCATGAAGATGAACAAAGTGAAGCTGGCGAATTTTGAGATCGGCGGCGGTGAGCCGCTTGTCCTCCTCGCGGGGCCGTGTGTTCTCGAGGGGCTGGAACGCTCCCTCATGATCGGACGCGGCATTAAGGAAATCACCGATCGCCTTGGCATTCCCTACGTATTCAAGGCATCCTTCGACAAGGCGAATCGGTCTGCCTATCACAGCTTCCGCGGGCCCGGCATCGAGGAGGGCCTCAAGATGCTGAAGAGGATCGGCAAGGAGCTCGGTGTTCCCGTGGTGACCGATATCCACGAGCCCTGTCAGGCAGAGCAGGCGGCAAAGGCCGCAGACATCCTGCAGATCCCTGCGTTCCTTTCGCGGCAGACCGATCTCCTGCATGCGGCGGCACAGACGGGCGCGGTTGTCAACGTGAAGAAGGGGCAGTTCCTCTCGCCGAATGACATGCGCAATGTCGTCGACAAGATTCATGAGAGCGGGAGCGAGCGCATCCTCCTCACGGAGCGCGGCGCAAGTTTCGGCTACAACAATCTCGTCGTGGATATGCGCACATTTCCAATCATGCGCAGCTTCGGCTATCCTGTCATCTTCGACGGCACGCACAGCGTACAGCTGCCGGGCGGTGCAGGGACCAGCTCCTCGGGGCAGCGCGAGTACGTCGAGTATCTCGTGCGCGCAGCGGTCGGCGCGGGTGTTGACGGCCTCTTCCTCGAGGTGCATGACAACCCGCCGGAGGCGCTTTCGGACGGTGCGAACATGGTCTATCTGGACAAACTCGAGGACCTGCTGAAGGATGCCCTCGCCATCTATGAGGTCGTGCGGAAGAAGCTGAACTAGGAGGCGCATATGGCACAGAGCACAATCCGGGAAAAAGCAATTGAGACAATCGAACTCGAGGCGAAGGCCGTTGCGCAGCTCGCAGAGCGCATCGACGACGACTTCGAGGCCGCGGTTCGCGCGATTCTGGACTGCAGGGCGCGCATTGTCGTCACGGGCATGGGCAAGTCCGGCCACGTCGGACGCAAGATTGCGGCGACCCTCGCAAGCACGGGTACGCCTGCGTTCTTCATGCATCCGGCAGAGGCGTTCCACGGCGATCTCGGCATGGTAACGGCGGACGACATCGTGATCGCCATCTCGAACAGCGGCGAGTCGAACGAGGTAGTCAACATCCTCTCGATCATCCATCGCATTGGAGCACGGATCATTGCCATGTGCGGACGGCGCAAATCGCAGCTCGGCCGCAGCGCAGACTTCTATATTGACATCGGCGTGGAGCGTGAGGCCTGTCCCTTGGGACTCGCACCGACCAGTTCCACAACAGCAACGCTCGCGATGGGCGATGCGATGGCGATGGCGCTCATGGAGGCGCGTGAATTCAAGAAGGAGGATTATGCCCTCTTTCATCCGGGCGGCGCACTCGGCCGCAAGCTCCTCCTCACGGTGGCAAACGTCATGCATACGGGTGAGGAGAACCCCGTTGTTTCGCATCATACGACGGCAAAGGATGCGCTCTTCGTCATGACGGACAAAGGGCTCGGCGCCGTCTCCGTCGTGGATGCGGACGGCAAATTCATCGGTCTTGTCACGGACGGCATCATTCGCCGCGCCCTTGCGAAGGACTATAACTTCCTTGATAAGGATGTGGAGAGCATCATGTTTGCCGAGCCGCTGACGATTGCACCGGATAAGATGGCCGCAGCAGCGCTCTCCGTCATGGAGAAGCACCAGCCGCGTCCGGTCACCGTCCTGCCTGTTGTTGATGCGGCCGGCATACCTGTCGGCATCGTGCATCTGACCGATCTCCTGCGCCAGGGGGTCGTTTGATGCCGATTCGTGAACAGGCCGTTGAACGGGCAAAGAAGATCAAATGCGTCATCCTTGACGTGGACGGCGTGCTGACGGACGGCATGATCTATGCGGCACAGGACGGGAGCGAGCTCTGCAAGCCGTTCTTTGTCCGCGACGGGCTGATCATTTCTCTTGCACGCAGGGCAGGGCTGGCAACGGCGATCATCACGGGGCGATCCTCTGGGATTGTCGCGAACCGGGCAAAGGAGCTGCACATCGATCTTGTCTATCAGGGCAGCCTCGACAAGCGTGCTGCCTATGCGGACATCAAGAAGCAGACGGGCCTGACCGATGCAGAGATCGCCTACGTCGGCGACGATATTGTCGATCTGCCCATCCTGCGTGAGGTCGGACTGCCGTGTGCCGTCGGCGACGCGGTGCCCGAGGTACGCGAGGCCGCGCAGATCATTGCCTCAGCACCCGGCGGACGCGGTGCCGTGCGCGAAATTTACGAGATCATACTCAAGACGCAGGGGCTGTGGGATCAGATTCTCACGGCATTTCAGACGGATACCGACGGCATTGCCCAATGACGGAGAGGAGGTGCGGCGGACATGCTGTACAATACACTGATGTTTCTGAGCTGGCTTGCGTGCCGCACGCCGCGCCCCATCCTGCTCGGTGCGGGCTGGGTGCTCGGCAGCCTCTACTATCTGCTCATCCCAAAGATGCGCCGCCGCGCCGTTGAACATATGATGCCTGCGCTCGGCATTGACGAGACAGAGGCGAAAAAGCTCGTGCGCGCCTCCTTTATCAATATGGCGCGCAATGTTCTTGATATTCTCGCCATGCCCATGCTGAACGAGAAGAATCTCAGCGACTACATCGAGATCGATCACCTCGAGCGCATGCAGGAGGCGCTGGCCGAGGGGCGCGGCGTCGTCGTTCTCACGGGGCACGTCGGCTGCTGGGAGTGGCTCTCGGCGGCATTTACGCTGAACGGCATCCCGGTCAGTGCGATTGCAAAGCCGCAGCCGAACATCGAGTATACGCGCGTGCTTGACGATCTGCGCGCAACCATTCACGTCGAGATCTTCTCGCGCGGGACAAGCGAACTCATCGCGGCTGCGCGCGCCTTAAAACGCGGGCGGCTCCTTGGTTTTCTCGCCGATCAGGACGGAGGCCCCGGCGGCGCATTCATTGAGTTCCTGGGGCGCACGGCATCCACGCCGCTCGGACCGGCAGTTTTCTCGCGCAAGTTTAAATCGCCTGTTGTTCCGGCGTTTATCCTGCGCCAGCCGAACGGAAAGCACAAGGTTGTTGTCGGAGAGATTATGCGCTGCCCAAACACCGGGGACAGCGACCGCGACCTGCATGAGTTCACCGTGCAGATGACAGCGATCGTCGAGCGCATCATCCGCGAGAATCCGACGCAGTGGATCTGGTTCCAGAAGCGCTGGAACACCCCGCCTGAACAGCAGAAGACGGGCAAGCATCATGTGTCGATTGCGCAGGAGGAGAGGGATTGATGACGCAGCGGAAAAAGATCTACGGCGGTGCTGCCGTATTCCTGCTCGGCCTCATTATCTGGGCGATTGTGACTGTGCCGGAGCCTCCTGCGTCTCCTGACGGGCAGTCTGGCCCGCGCATCATGTCGTACGAGAACAACACCCTCAGCGAGGAGCGTGACGGGCGCATCGTGTGGACCCTCACGGCGAAGCGTGTGAACGTCGATATTGATACGAACGAAACGAGCATGGAGGGCATTCAGGGCACTTTTTACAGTGCTGACGGGCGCACACTCTCTCTGCAGGCAGATGAGGGGCATATGGACAGCGAGACGCGCGATGTTGTGCTTACGGGCACGATTGAGGCGACGACGAGCGATGGGGCAAGCCTGCGTGCCAAGGAGCTGAAATGGACCGCGGCAGAGGGCGTGCTTGCCGCAGAGGGGGATGCCGAGATCGTGCGCGATGACCTTCGTGCGACGGGCGACCGCATCACAAGCACAGATGAGTTTCAGCAGTTCACCATTACGGGGAACGCAAAGCTAGAAAAGGGTGGGGCAAAATGACGATGAAGAAATTGTACCGCGGCATCCTTTTGCTGCTCACAGCAGGGGCAGTGTGCACGGCGGCATCGGCAGCGCGGCAGAGTGCAGAGCCGACGAACCTGACGGCAGACAGCCTCACCTACGATACGCGTACGGGCGTCGTTACCGCGGAGGCGAACGTCCGCATGGAGCAGGGCACAGGCTGGATTGAAGGGGCGCGTGCCACCTACAACACGCGAACCGAGGAGGGCACCGTTGAGGGCGGCGTCCGTGCGATGCGCGAGGATATGCAGCTTTCCTGCGACCGGCTCTTTGCGCAGGGACAGAATCATTGGCAGGCAACGGGCAGCGTCCGCATGGTGAAGGCGGACCGCACCTTCACCGGCCCGCAGGCCGACTATTATCCTGCGCAGAATGACTACATCCTCGCCTCAGCAGGCGGGACGATCACAAGCGCAAACGGCAGCATCTCGGCAGATCGTCTTGAGGGCTGGCTCAAGGAGAACCGCTTTACCGGTGTCGGCAATGCGCGCCTTGCGAGCCCGCCGCGCGATTTGGAGGGCGGCGGTGACCGCATGGACTACTTCGGCAATGCGGAGAGGCCGTACGTCGTGCTCGACGGCAATGCGTGGGTGTTCCAGGGCAACAACATGGCACGCAGCAATCACATGACCGTCTACCTCGCGGATGACGGCAAAGCCGTGACCGAGTGAGGGGGCGCTGTCTTGCATCTCGAATCCCGTAATCTCATCAAAAAATTTGGCAGCCGCACCGTCGTTGACCGCATCTCTGTCCGCATCGACAAGGGCGAGATCGTCGGCCTCCTCGGCCCCAACGGAGCGGGCAAGACGACGACGTTCTACATGATCGTCGGTTTGGAGAAGCCGACGCACGGCGATGTCTATCTCTCGGACATCTGCATCACGGACTATCCCATGTATCGGCGTGCGGAGCTCGGCATCAGCTATCTGACGCAGGAAGCATCCATTTTCCGCAAGCTGACCGTCACGGAGAACATCGCTGCGATCCTTGAGACGACAAAGCTCTCAAAGGCAGAGCAGAAGCATAAGCTCGACGGCCTCCTCGAGGAGTTCCACATCGGTCATGTCCGCGACCGGCGCGGCACGGAGCTCTCAGGCGGCGAGCGCCGCCGCGTTGAGATTGCACGCTGCCTTGCGCTTGAGCCGCAGTTCATCCTGCTCGACGAGCCGTTCGCGGGCGTTGACCCGCTTGCCGTCGCAGATATACAGGAGATCATTGAGTACCTGCGCCAGCGCGGCATGGGGATTCTCATCACCGACCACAATGTGCGCGAGACCCTTCACATCGTCGACCGCGTCTATCTCCTCAGCGAGGGCAAACTCCTCATCGAGGGCGACAGCAAGACCATCGCCGAGAGCCCCATCGCGCGGAAATTTTATCTCGGAGAAAATTTCAGCCTGTAAACGAATAAGAAAGCCGATCCGCCTGTACGGATCGGCTTTTCCTGTGTCCGACCTCTGCCCGAATGAAAGAAGGGCGGGGGATTTTTGTTGAGGATTTTGGATAGTTTTTGTGTTTTTTCGGATATACAAATCGCAAAAACATGGTAAAATTGTAATTAACAGAATCTTTACAACCTAAAAGGAGGAAGATTGTATGAAACGGATGAAGAAGCTGCTGTCTCTTGTGGCAGCGGCGGCGGTCATGGGTTCTCTGCTCGGCGGCTGCGGCGGCGGTGCGGACAAGAAGGCGGCCGGCGGCGAGGAGGAGAAGGTTCTCACGGTCTATACGGCGCGGAGCGAGAGTTTGAACAACCTCGTGATTCCGAACTTTGAAAAGGATACGGGCATCAAGGTCAATGTCATTGTTGCGGGAACCGGCCCGCTGCTCAAGCGCGTTGCCTCCGAGAAGGGAAACCCGCAGGGCGATATTCTCTGGGCATCCGATCAGATGACGCTCGAATCGCAGAAGGACCTCTTCATGGAGTACGTCTCTTCGGAGGATGCGAATATGATGGAGGAGTTCCGGAACAAGACAGGCTATTTCTCTCCTGCTTTTGCCGACCCGACGGTTATGATCGTCAACTCGAATCTCGCGGGTGATATGAAGATCGAGAGTTTCCAGGATCTGCTGAACCCGGCGCTCAAGGGAAAGATTGCATTCGGCGATCCGGCGGCCTCCAACTCGGCGCTGCAGTCGCTCATTGCGATGCTCTATGCAAATGGAACGAACGGGGACCCGATGTCCGATGCGGCATGGGCATATGTGGATAAATTCATCGCGAACCTCGACGGCAAGATTCTCAACAGCTCGGGCGGCGTGCACAAGGGCGCAGCCGACGGCGAGTATACGGTGGGGCTGACGTGGGAGGACCCCGCTGCAACGTATGTGAAGAACGGCGCACCGGTCAAGGTTGTATTCCCAAAGGAAGGTGCGATCTTCCCGGGGGAGTCGGTGCAGATCATCAAGGGCTGCCAGCACCCAGAGAACGCGAAGAAGTTCATCGACTATATGCTTTCGCAGAAGATCCAGGAGGCAGCCGGCAAAGAACTGACGGTGCGTCCGCTCCGCAAGGATGTTCCGCTCGCATCCTACATGACGCCGATGAAGGACATCGCGCTCTTCCCGAACTATGATGAGGGATGGGTAGCGCAGCACAAGGCCGAGATTGTTGCGATGTGGAATAAGCATCTCGAAAACTTCAAATAATAATTGCAGAAAAAGGCGATCGCCGAGAGAGCAGAACCGTTGAGCCGCGAGGTGCGCCGACGGTTCTCTTTCTTTATCGCAGAGGGGGAAAAACGATGAGTGTTTCAATCCACATTGATAAGGTCGTCAAAAAATACGGCGACCATACCGTCATAGACGGGCTCTCGCTCGAGGTGCAGCCCGGGGAGTTCTTCACGCTTCTCGGACCGTCGGGCTGCGGCAAGACGACGCTGCTCCGCATGATCATCGGGTTCAACTCGATCGAGGGCGGCGAGATTCGGGTTGCCGACCGGCGCATCAACGATGTGTCGCCGGACAAGCGGAACATGGGAATGGTGTTCCAGAACTATGCCATCTTCCCGCACATGTCAGTCAAGGACAACGTCGCCTTTGGCCTTAAGATGCGCGGGGTCGGTCAAGAGGAGATTGACCGGCGGGTGGATGAGATCCTGCGCATTGTAAAGATCGATGCTCTGCGTGACCGGATGCCGACGGCGCTCTCCGGCGGACAGCAGCAGCGTGTCGCTCTGGCGCGTGCGATCGTGATCGAGCCAGAGGTGCTGCTCATGGATGAGCCGCTGTCGAATCTTGATGCGAAGCTGCGCGTTGAGATGCGCAACGCCATCAAGCAGATTCAGCGGCAGATCAATATTACGACGGTCTACGTAACGCATGATCAGGAGGAAGCGCTTGCCGTATCGGACCGCATTGCGGTCATGGAGGGCGGCATTGTGCGCCAGATCGGCAGCCCGCAGACCATCTACCGCCGCCCGGCCGATGTCTTCGTCTCCACGTTCATCGGCCTGTCCAATCTCTTCTCGGGTGTCGTGCGGACCACGGATGACCGCAAGGCCGTTGAGTTCCTGCCGGAGTACCGCGTGCCGATGAACAACCTTGCAGCCGAGGCCTTTGACGGACAGCCTGTGACGATCTCCGTCCGCCCGGAGGAGTTCATCATTGAGGAAGGGGAGGGAGAGGGCATTCCTGCCGTTGTGAAGAGCAGCGTATTCCTCGGCCTGACCACGCATTACTTCATCGAGACGGCACAGGGGGCAGCTGTCGAGGCCATTCGCGATCAGGAGGAAGGACCTCTTCTCGCGGACGGCACGCACGTCACCCTGCGGGTCAAGACGGACCGCATCAACGTGTTCCGTGCAGAGGAACAGACAACACTGATCGCAGGTGATGCGCTATGAAATACGATGACAGCAAGAAGCTCTCCATATGGACGATCCTCAGTTTTCTCATTCTGGCGGCATTTGGCATGTTCGTACTCTATCCGCTCGCCCTTGTGCTCTACAAGAGCGCGGTGGATCCGTTCTCAGGTGCGGTGACGCTGGACTACTTTACCCGGTTCTTTACGAAGCAGTTCTACTGGCAGACCATGATCAACAGCCTGCAGGTGACGGTCTGCGCCACGATCCTTGCAGCGGCGCTCGGCCTGCCGGTTGCCTATCTGATGCGCAGCGTAGAGATTCGCGGAAGCAGTTTCCTGAACATCCTGATCGTCATCTCGTATCTTTCACCGCCGTTCATCGGCGCATATGCATGGATTCAGCTCCTTGGACGCAACGGTGTCGTTACGCAGTTCGTCAACGATCTCTTTGGGATTGCATTTGACGGTGTGTACGGATTTGCCGGGATCATGCTCGTCTTTACGCTCCAGTCGTTTCCTCTCGTCTATATTTATGTGTCGGGTGCGCTGAAAAATATGGACAACTCGCTGAATGAGGCGGCGGAAAGCCTCGGCTGCGGGCGGTTCGGCCGGATCCGGCGCATCATCGTTCCGCTCGTCATGCCGACCCTGCTTGCGAGCTCGCTCCTTGTGTTCATGCGGGTCTTTGCTGACTTTGGAACGCCGATGCTGATCGGCGAGGGATTCAAGACGATGCCGGTGCTGGTCTATACGCAGTTCATGGGCGAGGTCGGCGGCGACGACGGCTTCGCTGCAGCAATCTGCGTCATCATGATCGGACTGACGCTTGCCATGTTCTTTGCCCAGCGGATTCTCGCGCAGCGCAGCACCTACGCCATGACGGCGCTCAAGCCGATGGTCGCGGAACGGGCATCGGGCCTGCGGAATATTCTCGCGCATGCTGTGGTCTATCTTGTGACAGGTCTTGCGATCCTGCCGCAGCTGGTTGTCATCTACACATCGTTCCTGCGGAGCAACGGCGGCCAGGTATTTATCGGCGGTTTTGCCCTGCAGAGTTATGAGGCGACGCTCTTTGCCAAGGACAACGACGCCGTTTTGAACACCTACATCCTCGGCGCACTCAGCATCGCGCTTGTGGTGGTAATCGGCGTGCTCGTTGCCTATCTGAGCGTACGCAAGCGGAATGTCATCAACAGTGCGCTCGATACGGTTACCATGTTCCCGTTTATCATTCCGGGATCGGTGCTCGGTATTTCCTTCCTCTTTGCGTTCAACAGCCCGCCGATTATCATCAGCGGGACGATGCTCATCATGATCATCGCATTCAGCGTGCGGCGCATGCCGTATACGGTGCGTTCGAGTGCGGCGGCACTCGGGCAGATCAGCCCGAGCATTGAGGAGGCGGCGATCTCGCTTGGTGCATCTGAGATGACGACGTTCACGCGGGTCACTGTGCCGATGATGCTGCCGGGTGTCTGTGCGGGCGCGATCATGAGCTGGGTGACGATCATCAGCGAGCTCAGCTCCTCCATCATCCTCTATACAAATGCGACCCAGACACTGACGGTGTCAATCTACACGGAGGTCATACGCGGGAACTACGGCAATGCCTCAGCATATGCCACGATTCTCACGGTTACGTCGATTCTGTCGCTGCTCCTGTTCTACAAGGTTACGGGACGGCGCGATATCAGCATATAAACAGAATGTGCGGGGACGTTGCATTGGCAGCGTCCCCGTTTTATAATGGAAGAAGAGGAAAGGGGGCAAAGCCGTGCATCCGTCGATCAGTTTCCGTGACTATATCCGGCGTCTCTTCATGCGCTCTGTCCTTGGCTTTATCCTGCTGATGATCGCATGCTTTGCCGGCTTTGGGTTCTTCTACTACGAGGTCTATGTTGTGCGCGACACGCGCAGTGCAAACGAGCAGATCGGAAAAATCATTGCCGCAGAGTGGCAGCGTTACGATGCCGGCGTGCCTATGCTCGCCGGAGATCCGGCGGTGCAGCGGGCGCTGCAGGGGGATGCCGCAGATGCAAACCGGCTGCTCTACGGATTTTCCTTTGCGGGGCCGCTGCGTTCGGATTTTGCTCTGTTCAGTCCGGAGGGCACGGTGATTACGTCGAATCTCTATGCCGTCAATCGCGACCTGCTCGAGCTTCACGAGGGCATTCGGAGCGATCTCGCGCGCCTGCGCCGGACACCGGGCGATATGGTCAGCGGCGTTATGCCTCTGCCATTCTCGTACGATCAGGCGGCCTCCTATGCATTCTCTGCGATTGTTCCCGATGCAGGAGGGGGCACGGCGGGGTACCTCCTCTTTATTCTGAAAACCGAGGCCTTCCGCAGTCTTGCTGCGCAGGGAATCGTGGATCAGGTCGTCATTACGGACGGATTCGACAATGTGATCTTTGCGACGAACCGCCTGATGGAGGACTCGCTTGGCAAATTTGTTGCAGATGTGCAGGGCGAGGAGGTCGTGCGCATCCATGACCGCCCTTACTATGCATCGGCGCAGACCTATGGAGACGGGCGCGTGCGCGTTGTCACGATGACCTCGGTTGCACGCCAGCATCAGCTCGCAGAGGCAGGGGCTGCCTTCCTGCTGGCCGTCAGCGCGCTGCTCCTCCTCGCGATGCCCTTTCTCGTGCATGGGGTGACTGCACGCAGCCTGAGCTCTATCGACGGGCTCCTGCACGCCGTGCGCGCCTGCCGCGGCGGCAATATGCAGCGGCAGGACCTCCCGCAGAGTTTCCGTGAATTTGAGACCCTCTATGAGGACTTCAACGCGATGCTTGCAGAGATTCGGCACCTGCTGAGGACCAACACCGAACTGGCCGAGCGCAAGCGCCTCATGGAGGTGCGCCAGCTCAAGGGGCAGTTCAATCCGCATTTTGCGTTCAATGTGATGGAGGCACTCCGCTATGTGATCCTGACGGATCCCAAGCGTGCCTCAGAGATGGTCGTTGCCTTCGCCAACCTCATGCGGTACAGCATCCGCACAGGCGGCGCATCGGTTGAGCTTGGCACCGATATACGCTATGTCGAGGACTATCTCGTTCTGCAGAAGGTGCGCTACGGGGAACGGCTGGACTACACGCTCAGCATAGATCCGGCACTGTTTTCCTGCCGCGTGCCGAAGCTGCTCGTGCAGCCGATTGTCGAGAACAGCATTGTGCATGGGCTCGAGCGGACGCGGCATCTGTGCCTGCGGATCGAGGGCCGCAGAGAGGGCACCAACCTGTGCCTGACGGTAGAGGATGACGGTCCCGGGATGACCGATGCGAAATATGCCGAGATCTGTGCGCTGCTCGCCGCAGAGTCCGCCGAGCCGGAGCATATCGGCCTTTACAATGTGCACCGCGCGCTGCGCCTCCTCTATGGGGCACCGTACGGGGTGGAGATTGTGCGGCGGGAGAGCGGCATTGCAGTCACGTTGCGCATGCCGCTGCGCTGGGAGGATGAACATGTATAGAGTACTGCTGGTCGAGGACGAGGACATCATCCGGCGTGGTCTGCTCCTCTCTGTGGACTGGCTGAAGGCCGGCTGCATTGTTGTCGGCGAGGCAGTCGACGGTGAGGACGGCCTGCGCAAGATTGAGGAACTCACACCGGATATTGTCATCACCGACGTGCGGATGCCGTACCTTGACGGCCTTGGCATGCTCGCACAGAGCCGCGGACGCGGCTATGAGGCGATCATTCTGTCGGGGTATGATGAGTTCAGCTACGCAAAGAAAGCCATCTCTCTCGATGTGGCCGAATATCTGCTCAAGCCGGTGGATTTCGATGCGCTCTATGAGGCACTCAGCCGCATTAAGGAGCGCCTGCGTCAGCGGGATGAGCTGCGCAGACGCGAACGCAGCCGGGTGGAGCCCCTGCCGGAAGAGCTCCTGGAGCCGGCATCCGCAAGCGTTGGGAAATACACGGGGAAGCTCCTGCGCCGCATTCGCTCCGACTATGCGGCGCGGCTCTCCCTGCGCGAACTCGGCGAGGAGTACGGAGTTTCCGAGGCATATCTCCATAAATGCTTTAAGCAGGATACGAACTACACGTTCAATGACTTCCTCAATCGCTACCGCATCATTCAGGCAGCGGAGCTCCTGCGGGAGGGCGGACGGAAGGTCTATGAGATCGGCGCATGTGTCGGCTTTCCCGACTACAAATACTTCGCAATCGTATTTAAGAAGTATGCGGGCTGCTCTCCCGGCAAGTTCCGCGCGCAGTATGAGAAAGAGAATATCACTGAGGAGTGAGTCCCGCACAATAAAACACACCGGCAGAACTGCCGGTGTGTTTTGGTCTGTGTTCGTCTATGCGATATAGCGGTGGTATGCATCGAGGAGGAAGAGTGCCGCTGCCATGCCGATGGTCACGAAGCTGCCGCGCGTGACGAGCATCATCTGCACCTCGGAGAGGCGGTGCGCCGCATGCCGGCGCGTATAGGTGAGGATGAGCGAGAGCGTCAGCAGGATATACATTGCGAGCATGACGGCATCAAACGTATCCCATGAGGCGCCGATGACCATAATCGAGAGCATGATGAGGAAGATGAGAATATAATCTTTGCCGGGGGGGCGTTCCGGTGCATTTTTTTCCTGAGCGGGAAGTTTTTGCTGCAGCTTTTTTAACATTCTTGCCATGGTTGTCCGTCCTTTTGTTTATTTATTGCACGTGTAAGTATATCATAGAAAAATCTTTACTGCCATATCGTTTTTTGAGAGAGGGCGGCACGGACTGCAGCCGAAGGAAATCTCATGGCTTACATATGATTCCGGATGGGCGCGCAAAGCGTGCTTTTTTGCATCTCGCCGGTTTCGGCTCCCAAAAATAATCTTGACAGGAGCAGCGTCTCTTGTTAAAATATCTCTTGTTGATTGACAGACATGTCAGTATCGGATGCGGAAGTAGCTCAGTGGTAGAGCACCACCTTGCCAAGGTGGGGGTCGCGAGTTCGAGCCTCGTTTTCCGCTCCATCCTGCGGAAGTAGCTCAGTGGTAGAGCACCACCTTGCCAAGGTGGGGGTCGCGAGTTCGAGCCTCGTTTTCCGCTCCATTGTTTTCATACCTGCGCAGTGCGCAGGTTTTTTTGAAGAAGGGCGCTCTTTTGCGCTCTCCCCTTTGTTTGGGGCCTATAGCTCAGTTGGTTAGAGCAACCGGCTCATAACCGGTCGGTCCTTGGTTCAAGTCCAAGTGGGCCCACCAATCGAAATGAGAGCATCGCGCAGGTGATGCTTTTTTATTTTTGCAAGGGAGGTGAGGCGATGACGGAGGAGGCTTTTGTGCATGCCGTGCGCGCGGCGGGGGCGCGCGTCTTTCGCGTGGGCGGATGTGTGCGCGACATCTTCCGCGGGATGGAGGCAAAGGATGTTGACTATGTGCTGACGGGCATCACGGAGGAGAAATTCTGTGCGCTCTTTCCGCGTGCGGAGAAGATCGGCCGCGCGTTTCCCGTCTATCATGTCCGCATCGACAGCATGCGCTGCGAGGTTGCCTTTGCGCGCAGGGAGATCAAGACAGGGGCGGGCTACCGCGGCTTTGATGTCGCATTTGATCCCTCTGTGGCGATCGAGGAGGATCTTTACCGCCGCGATACGACGATGAACGCAATGGCGATGGAACTGCCGGGGGAGAATCCGATTGACCCCTACGGCGGACGGGAGGACATCGCAGCGGGCGTGATTCGCGCTGTTTCGGAGCACTTTACGGAGGATCCTGTGCGCGCCCTGCGTGCGGCACGGCAGGCGGCGGAGTTCGGCTATACCGTCGAGGAGCGGACACTCTCCTGCATGCGCCGCTGTGCCGATGAACTGCGGAACGAGCCTGCAGAGCGCCTCATGGGCGAACTGCGCCGTGCTCTTGCGGCACCGCGCCCCTCTGTATTCTTCCGCGTGCTCCGTGCAGCAGACCTCCTTTCTCTGACGTTTCCCGAGATTGCCGCGCTTGAGGGGCAGACACAGCCGACAGACATCCATCCCGAGGGGGATGCCTTTGCTCACACGATGGCGATGGCCGACGCTGTGGCAGCGGAGACCACAGATGTCTGCACACGCTTTGCCGCACTCGTGCATGACCTCGGCAAGGGCCTCACGCCTGCGGAGATGCTGCCGCATCACTATGGGCATGAACGGACGGGGCTTGATGCACTCGCGGCCTGGAATCGGCGCATGACGCTCCCGCATGACTGGTACAAAGCGGCGGCGTTCGTTATCCGCGCACACATGCGTGCGCCGCGTCTCACGCGGCTCGGCAAGATTGTCGATCTCCTCTTCGGCGTCGAGGCGTCGGGGATCTCGCTGCAGGAGTTTAACATCATCATCCGTGCGGACCACGGCGGCCTGCCGGACTACCTTGCGCGCGGGGGGGCATACCTGGCCGCGATGCATGAGGTCACAGGACGTTCTGCGCCGCCGAACCTGCGCGGAGCGGAGATCGGCGCATGGCTCCGTGAGCAGAGAATCCGCAGACTTAAAAAGTTCTTGTTGGAGAAGGAATAGGCGTGGTATAATACATCTGAGCAGAGTGAATCGTATGGAGGAGGCATGTGCTGATGGATAAGCTGATCCTGCCCTATCGAGGCAAAATGCCCGCGATTGATCCGACGGTATTTATTGCGCCCACCGCTGCGGTGGTCGGCGATGTGACGATTGGCGCCGGCTCGAGCGTCTGGTTCGGCGCCGTTGTGCGCGGTGATTTTCAGCCGATTACGATCGGACAGAACACAAACATCCAGGAAAATGCGACGATCCACGTCATGCGCGATGTCCCGGTCGAGATCGGGGACAACGTGCTCATCGGGCACAATGCCGTTGTGCACTGCAGCCGTATCGGCAGCAATACCCTCATCGGCATGGGCTCGATTGTGATGGGTTACTCCGAGATCGGCGAGAATGTCGTGATCGGGGCGGGCTCCTTCCTTCCGCAGCACAAGAAGATCCCGTCGAACTCGCTTGTGTTCGGCAACCCTGCTCAGATCGTGCGCGCGCTGCGCGACGATGAAATCGAGGCGCTCCGGGAGGCGGCAGAGAATTATGCTGGGCTCGGAGCGGAGTACAAAGGTATCATTGAGGAGTTGAAGTAATGGAACAGACATTGGTTCTCATTAAGCCGGACGCCGTCGGGGCGCACCACATCGGAGACATTACGAAGGCATACGAGGATGCGGGGCTGCAGATCCGCGCAATGAAGATGATGCAGATGACGGACCGCATTGCGCGCATCCACTACGAGGAGCATCTCCAGAAGCCGTTCTACGGCGAGCTCTCCGCGTTCATGACCTCGGCACCGCTTGTCGCCATCGTCCTCTCGGGGGACAATGCCATCGCGCGCGTGCGTGAGCTCCACGGTGCGACGAATCCGGCGAATGCGGCGGAGGGAACCATCCGCAAGCGCTTTGCAAAGGACGGGAGTGAGAATGCGGTACACGCGTCCGACAGTCCGGAGAGCGCTGCGCGCGAGATTCATATCTTCTTCAGCGAGACGGAGATCTTCTGAGCTTCCTAATAATTAGAGTTTTGGTGCCCGGCTGTGCATTTTGCGCGGCTGGGCAATTCATACATATAGAGGAGGAAATCCGATGAGTGTCACAACCAAGACAGGCGACAAGGGCCAGACGCGTCTCTTCACGGGCGAGCCGATTGCAAAGGACGATCTGCGCGTTGAAACGTACGGGACGATTGATCAGCTGACCTCGACGATCGGCATGGCGCGCGCCTTCTCCGAGAATGAGCGCGTAAAGGGCCTGCTCTTCGACCTGCAGAAGCAGCTCGGCATGCTCATGGCGGACTTTGCCAGCCGCGGGCAAAAGCCGATGATCACGGAGGAGATGCTCCAGAAGATCGAGGCGGAGATCGCGGACATCGAGGGGAGCCTCCCGCCGCTGACGAAGTTCCTCGTGCCGGGCGAGACGAAGGTTGAGGCGTTCCTCGACTTTGCCCGCACGACGGCACGTATGGCGGAGCGCCGTGCATGGTCGCTCTCGCGGCGCGGAACGGTGGAGGACATCGACCTGCGTTACCTGAACCGCATCTCGGATTACCTCTTTATCCTGATGCGCCTTGAGAACGAGGATATTCCGCACCGGTGAAAACACAGTTTGCAATTTTGGACGGGAGCAGCCTCTTCTTCCGCGCGTTTTATGCCCTCCAGCTCCCGCCGAATGCGCGCGGCGTCCATACGAATGCGGTGCACGGCTTTGCGATGATGCTGGTGAAACTGCTGCGGGAACTCAGCCCGGAGCAGATCGTCATCACGTTTGACAAGAGCCGGACGACGTTCCGGACGGAACTCTATCCAGCGTACAAGGGCACGCGGGATAAGACACCGGAGGAGCTGCTCTCCCAGATCCCGCTCCTGCAGGAACTGGCCGGAGCCCTTGGCATCACGTTCCTCGAACTTGATCATTACGAGGCCGACGACATTATCGGCACGCTCGGCACGCAGGCTGCGGACGCGGGCGTGGAGACTGCCGTTGTGACGGGGGACCGCGATGCGCTGCAGCTGATCCGCCCGAGGCTCACGGTCATGCTGACAAAGAAGGGCATCAGCGAGACAAAGACGTATGATACGGCGGCCTTCGAGGAGGAGTACGGCTTCGCGCCGATCCGCCTCATCGATATGAAAGGCCTCATGGGCGATTCTTCGGACAACATCCCGGGCGTGCCCGGCGTCGGTCCCAAGACCGCGTCAAAGCTGCTCCTCGCATACGGTACGATCGAAAACGTGCTTGACCATGCAGCAGAGGTCAGCGGGAAAAAACTCAGCGCCTCGCTGGCGGAATATCGCGATCAGGCGCTGCTTTCGAAGCAGCTGGCGACCATTGAATGCAATGTGCCGGAACTCCGCTACCGGGCGGGGGATTTTCGCATGCAGCCGGATCTCGGAGCACTCGAGGCTTTCTGCAGGGAGTATGAACTGCGCACCGTCTGGCGCACGCTTTCGGAGCATTTGAAGCCTGCCGCGGCACCGGCCGCGATGGAACAGTCTCTCTTTGCGGAGGATGCGGGTGTCCCGGCGGCTGACCTTTCGGCAGCGGAGCTGGCTGCCGCCGATCTGGAGAATCTCCGTGCGGCAAAGGAGATAGCCGTCGGCGGAGTGTTCAGCGGAACGGCTCCCTTTGTGCGCTTGGAGACGGCCGTGCTCGCCTATGGCGGGGAGCAGCGCATTGTGCGCGCAGACGAGCCTCTGTTTGATGAGGTGTGCGCGCTGCTTGCAGAGCGTTCTGTTATCCTCTGGAACGCGAAGCGTTATGCACAGGCGGGATTCTTTTGCAATGCGGGTGCCTTTGATCTCGAACTCGCGGACTATCTCCTCCATCCCGAGGAGAGCAGACGTACGATTGACCGTGCAGGATTTGCGCACCTTGGAAATACGGCAGAGCTGCCCGCTGATGCCGGTGCCGAAGCGCGCGCCGTGCATGAGGCTCTCCTCGCCGCACGTCTGTATGCGCCGATGCAGACGGCTCTCGCAGAGGCAGGCTTGCTGCCGCTTTATCAGGAGGTCGAGCGGCCGCTCGTCCCTGTGCTCGCAGCGATGGAGCAGACGGGCATCTGCGTGAACCGTGCGGCGCTTGAGCGTGAGCTTGCTGTGGCAAATGCGCGCATTGATGCGCTCGCGGAGGAGATTCACGCACTTGCGGGGGCAGAGTTCAACATCGGTTCGCCGAAGCAGCTGGGCGAAATCCTCTTTGAACGCCTCGGGCTTGCCGCTGGCACGAAGATCAAAAAGACCAAGACCGGCTATTCGACGAATGCCGAGAAGCTTGATGAGCTGCGCGGCCGGCATCCCATCGTGGACAAGGTGCTCACCTACCGCATGTGGACGAAGCTGCGTTCGACCTATCTCGAGGGCATCGGCGCGCTCATCCGCCCAGAGACCGGGCGCGTGCATACGAGCTTCAACCAGACAGTGACGGCAACCGGGCGCCTCTCAAGTTCGGACCCGAACCTGCAGAATATCCCCGTACGAACGGAGGAGGGGCGCGCCGTGCGTGCGCTCTTTGAGCCGGGCGAGGGCTATGATGCGCTGCTCTCGGCGGACTACTCGCAGATCGAGCTGCGCATCCTCGCGCACATGTCAGGGGATGCGACGCTCATCGACGCCTTCCGTCACGGGCAGGACGTCCACGCGCGCACGGCGGCGGAGGTGTTCGGCGTACCTCTTGACGAGGTGACGGGCGAGCAGCGCCGCCGGGCAAAGGCGGTTAACTTCGGCATCGTCTACGGTCTCAGCGACTTCGGCCTCTCGCGTGACCTGCGCATTCCGCGCAAGGAGGCGGCGGGCTATATTGAGCGCTACTTTGAACGCTATCACGGGGTGCGCGAGTTCCTCGACAAGACCGTCGCAGATGCGCATGAGAGCGGCTATGTGACGACGCTCTACGGGCGGCGGCGCGAACTCCCGGCGATCAACAGCCGGAACTATATGCAGCGCTCCTTTGCCGAGCGCATGGCGATGAATACGCCGATCCAGGGAACGGCTGCGGACCTCATCAAGATCGCCATGATCCGCGCGCATGAGGCACTGTGCGCGGCCGGCGTCAAGAGCCGCATTCTCCTGCAGGTGCACGATGAACTCGTGATCGAGGCCGCGGAGCAGGAAATTGCGCAGGTGAGCGAACTCCTGCGCGCAGCGATGAGCGGGGCGGCGGAACTCGCCGTGCCGCTCGCCGTTGATGTGCATGTCGGAAAGAACTGGGCGGAGGCGAAGTGACGGGTGAAGATCATCGGACTGACGGGCGGCATCGCCTGCGGCAAATCCACTGTCAGCAAGACACTGCGTGCGCTCGGCGCATACATTGTCGATGCCGACGCCGCGGCGCATGCCCTCGCCCAGCCGAACCAGCCGCTTTTTAACGCCTATGTCGAGCGCTTTGGCAGGGGGATTGTGAGCCCCGGCGGCACGCTCGACCGTGCGGCGATTGCACGCCTTGTCTTTGCTGATCCTGCTCTGCGCGCCGAGGTCGATGCCATCGCGCATCCGCTCATTCGCGCGGAGGCGGAGCGGCAGCTGAATGAGGCCCGGGCGGCACAGACCCGGGCGGCAGTCCTCGATGTGCCGCTGCTCTTTGAGGCGGGCTGGGATACGCTCGCCGATGAGACATGGGTGGTGGCTCTCTCAGCAGAGGAGCAGCTGGCACGGCTCTGCGCGCGCGATACGGCGATGAGCGGGGAGGAGGCGCGGGCACGCATTGCCGCGCAGATGCCGCTCGCCGAGAAATGCGCGCGTGCGGATATCGTCATTGACAACAGCGGAACGAAGGAAGAGATTCAGCAGCGTATTCGGGAACTTTGGAGGGAACGTGTCATTGGGTGTGCGTAGTATTTGCCGCAAATTTTGGTGGTGGCTGCGGCTTCTGGTCACGGCCTTCATCGTCTTTGTTCTGGCCGGCGGCTGGGGTTGGATGGAGCGTACCTATCTCTATCCCTACGACTACCGCAGCTACATCGAGACAAGTGCTGCGCGGTACCATGCGGACCCCTATCTCGTCGCTGCGCTCATCAAACACGAGAGCAAATTCCAGCCCGATGCCCAGTCCGACGGCGGGGCGGTCGGACTCATGCAGCTGATGCCCCAGACGGCGGAGTGGATTGCGCGCCAGCTTGGCGAATCCTTTACGGAGGACTACCTTTACGACCCCGCGCTCAACATCCGCTACGGCGTGTGGTATCTTGCGGAACTCGAGCGTGAGTTCCGCGGCAACGACATCCTCGCGCTTGCGGCCTATAATGCGGGCCGCGGCAATGTGCGCGACTGGATGGAACGCGGGCACTGGATCGATACCTTTGATGAAATCGACGCAATTCCCTATCCTGAGACACGGCTCTACGTGCGCCGCGTGCTCGAAGACAGGGAACACTATAAGAGGCTTTACGACGAATGAACAAGGTTTACCGGATTCTCCCCAGCGCGGAGGACATGCTCCTCCGCCTTGTGCGCGGACTCGCTCTCTCCGAGGAGGAGCGGGCTCTTTTGCGTGCATGCGCACTGCGGCATGTCGAGGTCTCGGCAGATACCTGGGAAATCGTTGTCGGCACGCAGTGCGTTCTTGAGGATGATCTGATTGCACGCGTTGCAGGGCAGGTGGCGGAGAACTATCGGCTGGCCGAGGTCCATGTCCAGCAGAATGTCGTTGCCCTCGCGAACTCCGTTGCCCCCGTTTGGGAGCGCGTGATCAATGAGGCCGCTGCGGGCGATGCCGTCCTCTTTCACACACTGCGCCGGTCGGACTATGCGGTGGACGGCAATGTCATCCGCCTCTCCGTGCCCGGCGGCTTCGGGGCGGAACTTGTCATTCAGAGCGGTGCGGCAAAGCGGATTGAGGATGCCGTACGCGGCAATGTCGGCTGTGCCTGCCGTGTCATCTGCATGGAGTGTGCGCTTGGCGATGAGGCCTCTGCGCCGCAATGGACGTCGCCCGTGATACCTGCGGCGGTGAAAAGGGATGATCCGGCGCCGTCCGCCGCCCCTGCACGCACGACAAAGCCGGGGAAGAAAAAGGAACTGCCTGCGGGCGTCATCCTCGGGCGCGGCGTCTCCGGCGCGGCACGCGAACTCGGCACGATCGAGGACGAGGTCAAGAACATTGTCCTCGAGGGCGAGATCTTTGCCCCGCAGGCGAACAAGCTCAAGTCGGGGGCGTACATCCTTCTGCTGAAATTCGCCGATGCCACGAACGGCATCGCCTGCAAGAAGTTCTTCGGCGTGCGCGGCAAGACCACGCAGGAGGAAATCGATGCCGAGGTCGAACGCATCTTGAAGGAGATCGGCAAAGGCTGCTCCGTCCGCATTCAGGGCAAAATCGAATACGATAAATTCATCAGCGACTACGTCCTCTTTATCGACAGCATGGAGCGGCGCACGGTGCCGCAGCGTGAGGACACGGCAGAGGTCAGGCGCGTGGAGCTCCACGCGCATACGAAGATGAGTGCGCTCGATGCCGTCGTCCCGCCCAAGGTGCTTGTTGAGACCGCTGCGCGCTGGGGCTGGCCCGCTGTCGCGATCACCGACCACGGCGTCGTGCAGGCATTCCCCGAGGCGATGAACACGGCGCGTGCGCTCAAGAAAAAGGGCGTCGACATCAAGATCATCTACGGCATGGAGGGCTATCTCCTCGACAAGGCGGAGGATGCGCGCGCCCATCACATCATCTTCCTTGCGAAGAACAAGACAGGGCTCTACAACCTCTACAAGCTGGTCTCGCTCTCGCACATCCGCTACTTCCGCGGGACGAAAAAGCGCGGCCGCCCCTGTGTGCCGCGCGCCGTGCTCGAGCAGTACCGCGAGGGGATCATTGTCGGCTCGGCATGCGAGGCGGGCGAGCTCATCCGCGGCATCGTTGCGGGCCGTTCGGATGAGGAGCTCGAGCAGATTGCGAAATTCTACGACTTCCTCGAGATTCAGCCCATCCATAACAACGACTTCCTGAAGATTGACGACCGCTTTCCCATCCGCACGGATGAGGATCTCAGAGACATCAACCGCAAGGTTGATGCACTTGCGCGAAAACTTGACAAAATGCTGATCGCAACCTGCGACGTGCATTTCCTCAACCCCGAGGATGCCGTCTACCGCGCCATGCTGCAGAAGGCGAACGGATACCGCGACGCTGACCGCCAGCCGCCGCTCTATTTGCGTACGACGGATGAGATGCTCGCCGAGTTCGACTACCTCGGTGCAGAGCGCGCCTACGAGTGCGTCGTCACGAACACGCGCAGGATTGCCGATGAGGTCGAGCATTTCCTCCCGATCCCCGACGAACTCTATGCGCCGATGGTGCCCGGAGCGGACCGCGAGATCCAGGAAATGTCCTACGCGCGCGCGCGAAAGCTCTACGGCGAGAACCTGCCGCAGATTGTCGCTGACCGCCTCGAACTCGAGCTGAAGCCGATCCTCCGGCATGGTTTCTCTGCGCTCTACATCATCGCCCAGCGCCTCGTCAAAAAATCCAACGACGACGGCTACCTCGTCGGCTCCCGCGGCTCGGTCGGCTCCTCCTTTGTCGCCACCATGATCGGCGTTACCGAGGTCAACCCGCTGCCGCCGCACTACCGCTGCCGGCACTGCCAGTACAATAAATTCATTGACGACGGCTCGGTCGGGAGCGGCTTTGACCTGCCGTCGATGGACTGCCCCGTCTGCGGCACGCCGCTCACCAAGGACGGACACAACATCCCGTTTGCGGTCTTCCTTGGCTTTGACGGCGACAAGGTTCCGGATATTGATCTCAACTTCTCGGGCGACTATCAGCCTGTTGCACACAAGTATACCGAGGTCCTCTTCGGCAAGATGAACGTCTTCCGCGCGGGCACCATCTCGGGCCTGCAGGACAAGAACGCCTACGGCTACGCCATGCACTACTATGAGGACCAGGGCGAGACAAAGGGGCGCCCCTACATCGAGCACATGATGCGCGGCTGCATGGGCGTCAAGGCGACCACGGGACAGCACGCGGGCGGCATCATGGTTGTGCCGCGCGATATGGATGTGCACTACTTCACGCCCATCCAGCGCCCCGCGAACAATATGGAGTCCGACACGCTGACGACGCACTTCGACTACCACTCCATCAGCGAGCGTCTCGTCAAGCTGGACATACTCGGGCACGATGATCCGACCGTCATCAAGATGCTCGAGGAGCTCACGCACCGCGATCCCGAGACCATTCCGTTCGATGATCCCGCTACGATGTCGATCTTTACGTCGACGGAAGCACTGGGGATTACCCCCGAGGAACTTGGTGCAAATATGGGAACGTACGGCATTCCGGAGTTCCGCACCTCGTTCACGCAGAAGATGATCGACGATTCGAGCCCGGACTGCTTTGCCGATCTTGTGCGCATCTCAGGATTTTCCCATGGCACGAATGTCTGGCTCGGCAACGCGCAGGATCTCATCAAGGCGGGTACCAGCACGCTGAAGGATGCCATCTCCGCGCGCGACGACATCATGAACTACCTCATGCAGAACGGCATCGATCCGCTGCTCTCGTTCAAGACTATGGAGAACGTGCGCAAAGGCAAGGGCATCGCGCCCGATGTCGTCGAGAAGCTGCGCGCAGGCGGCATTCCCGAGTGGTACATCGAGTCCTGCCAGAAGATCAAATATCTCTTCCCGCGCGCCCATGCGACGGCCTACGTCATGATGGGCTACCGCATCGCCTTCTGCAAGGTGCACTATCCGCTTGCGTACTACGCCGCATACTTTTCCATCCGTGCCGATGAGTTCGATGCAAACATCATCGCGAAGGGACAGACAGCGGTCAAGCAGGCGATTGATGCCCTGAATGCCGAGGCGCGCGAGCACCGCGGCAAACTGGACAACAAGAAGCAGGACATCCTCATCGTGCTCCAGCTGGCATGGGAGATGTACCTGCGCGGATATTCCTGCGAGCCGGTCGATCTGTACGAGTCGGATGCGGAGAAATTCATCCTTCGCGAGAAGTCCCTCCTCCCGCCGTTTACAGCGCTCCCCGGCATGGGGCAGAAGGCCGCGCAGGCCATCGTTGAGGCGCGCAGGACCGGACGCTTCATCTCCATTGAGGATCTCGCCGCACGCGCACATGTGCCCGCACCTGCGATCGACGTCCTTCGGGCGCACGGCTGCCTCGACGGCATGACCGAGACCAATCAGGTGGAGCTGTTCGCGTAAGCAGCGGTGCAATCGCGGAAAACCACTCAGGTGCACAGAGGGGCTTATTCAAAAAATAAAAATATCCTCGTAAAATATTTAAGAATTCTCTTCATTTTACCGATATTTTTTCTGAGACGGCATAGTTCCGTCTATTTGCGCAATCATACAGCAAAACCATAGATAGCAGTCAGGGAGGCAGTCTTTATGGCGATGGTGGTCAAAAATAACATGTCGGCGGTGAATACGCTCAATACCCTTAATAAGAATCAGAGCGCGCTGTCGAAGAGCCTGCAGAAGGTTTCCTCGGGCATGAAGATCAACAGTGCCGGTGATGATGCTTCCGGCTATGCTATCTCTGAACGCATGCGTGTACAGGTGCGTGCTCTCGATCAGGATGACAACAACACGAAGAACGGATCGGCTCTTCTGCGTACGGCAGAGGGGGCGGTGCAGTCCACGATTGATATCCTTAAGGCACTGAAGGAAAAGGCGATCAACGCTGCGAATGATACGAACACGGACGAGGACCGCAGGCTCATCCAGAAGGAAGTCGATCGTCTCATCGACCAGATCGATGATAATGCGCTGACCACATACAATGGAAAATATCTTGTGGACGGCTCAAAAAACAGCTTGGTAATCGGTGAGGGCGACGGCGGAACCCGTTCTACGTTCTCAAACATGAGCCTTGCTGAAAGCACAAACCTTGGAACCCGTTTAACGGCCCTTAAAAGACGTGACGGCAATCCTCTCGGAATTCGTTCGAGTGATACGATTACGGCATCATGGGTGCGCAATGGTGTCACATACACAGGCTCAATCTCGCCGATTGCAAATACAGATATAACCGGCATGATCAATATCATTACGGCGAGCCATGCCGGCTATATGGGGAATACCTCTATGATCGGCATTGACGAGTACGGCAAAGAGGTTTATACACCGGATAATAAACCGGCGCTGACCATTCGCTCGACGGACGCCGGCGTAACCAATCAGGTTTCCGGCATCACGTTTGCTGTGACAGATAACCGGGGGCATATGCGGAACGAGGTCAATGCGGTCCTCGATGATTTCCGCGAGGTGGTGCGTGCACAGAATCCGTCGCCGGACAACTCAATGACGCTCCAGGTCGGGACAAAGGCAAATCAGGCGATCAAGGTTTCGTTTACCGATATGCGTTCCGCCGCGCTCGGCCTGCAGGCCGCTGATGGAAAAGGCTGGGACCATAATACCGCAGGGCTTGGCGTAGTCGAGGTCGTCGGCGGCGGGCCAAAGGTTCAGGTGACGACGCGGGAAGCCGCAAATGCTGCGATCAACGTCTTCCAGAATGCGCTGATCAAGGCAACAGATCAGGCGGTTGCCATCGGTGCGGCCATGAACCGACTCGGATACACAAGCAGCAATCTCGTGACTTCCTCGGAGAACGTGCAGGCATCCGAGTCCACGATCCGCGATGCGGATATGGCAAAGGAAATGACGGCGTATACGAAGCACAATGTACTCACCCAGGCTGCACAGGCAATGCTTGCACAAGCAAATCAAAACTCGAGTGCCGTGCTGAGCTTGCTCCAATAAATTTAAACAAAAGTTTATAATCTCCTACGATAGTCCTGGGACTATCGTAGGAGATTCTTGTTTTTATATAGCCTATATGCTATTATTAAGTGACGCATAATATCCGATATATTATATAAGCATCAATCGGACAGGGAGAGCGGGAAATGAAGAACCATCGGACACGAAAACTATCGCAGCGTGTGCGCTATGCGCTGATCGCAGGAATGGCGGGGACTTTTTTGATGCCGCAGGTCGTGTTTGCCGGCCCAACGGGAGAACACGACTATACGAGCGGTGTCGATATTCAGCGCCCGAACGGCACGACGACCACAATCACGGCGACTGCACAGAACAACGTCATCAACTGGCGGGACTACTCCGTCAATCAGGGCGAGCTTGTTCAGTATGACGGCGGCGCGCATACAAATAACTACCTGAACATTGTGACGGGCGCAAATACCTCGAACATCAACGGCAAGATTGAGGGCGGAAAAAATGTCTATATCGTCAATCCGAATGGCGTAATCTTCGGCAAGGCTGCTGAGGTCAACGTCGGGAATCTCTATGTCTCCACGCAGGATCTGTCAGCGGCGGATGCGGCTGTTGCTGCATTTGCAAATAGCGGGACATCACCCCTGGACTTGACGGCAAGCCTCAAGTCTGATGTCGTCAATATGGGAAAGATCACGGCAGATACGGTTGAGGTTCACGGTGCGCATATCCGCTTCCTCAATGCAGCGGATGTGACGGCGACGAATCGTGTCCTATATACCGATACGGCGAACGACGGCTATGCTCATATCGGCTATGAAAAGGGACATGCGCCCGCACTGACGGATTATACGATCGACGGTGCAAGCGCTGTTGCAGCAGATAACTACTACCAGCTCGTCGCAGCGAAAGCCGATCTTGATGATATCAATACAAATGCAACAACACTTGCGGGCAACTATATGCTCGCAAACGATATAGACTTTGCCAATGTAGCGCATACCCCAATTGGCGGGAATGCGCATGGCGCATTCACGGGGAAATTTGACGGCAACTTCTTCCAGATACAGAACATCAACGTTTCCGGCGTTGATAATGCCGGCTTCTTTGGTGAACTCGGAAGTGCAAGGATTGAGAACCTCGGTATTGTCGGAGGGACAATCACAAGCAACACTGCAACTGGAGATGAGACAGCCGGGGGAATTGCAGGCAATGTCGTTGGTGCAGCGCTCTATAATGTGTATGTCAAGGAGACACAGGTAGACAGCAGTTCGCGCGCAACAGGCGGCTTGATTGGAGCTGCACAAAATACAACGATTGACGGTTCATACAGCAAAGCTCAAATAGGAGGGCTTGGCGGAGGCATTGTAGGATCTGTAAATACACACACGACAATTACAAATGTTTATAATGCATCGACGTACATCGGCTCTCCCACCAGTGCGGCGCTTTTTTTCGGCGGTGTCAACGGAGTAGGAACAACCAGAGTTGAGAACTCATATACACGAAGCAGTACAATTTCATCCAATGACAACGCAATTAAAGCAAAGTTTAAAAACGTATTTGGCGCCAACTCGACTGAGGGGAAAATAAATCGGCTGTCTGTACCGACCAAAGAGGGGCTCGATGCATACAGCATTGACAGTTACTCCGGAGCCGGTATGAGCATCAACAATGACGGTGCACCCGGCGCGAAGTGGCGCATCTACGAGGGGCGGACCCTTCCTTTGCTGACCGCATTTATGAACGGGCGCGTGAACTCTGCCGGTTCGGTCGGTGTGGAGTATAAGTACCGCAAGTTTAATAAGGACGGCACCCTCGCCGCGGACTTTGCGCAGGCGTCGAACAATCATGCGGACATTACAAAGAATCCCCACGACCCGACGAAGGATCTGATCTATGACAGCAAGATCATCAAGATTGTAGCGGACGGCTCAACCAATATCGGCGATACTTCGAACGTTTCCTATGACAAGACGCTTACGAGTGATGATAAGAACCGCGTCAAAACCTACACGGATACAAATCCTGCTGCTCTTGATCGTGACAGCAATATCCGCAATGCGGGCACCAAGGCGATGCTTTGGTCGGATCAGGACGGCCCGAATCTGCGCGGAGTCAACATCACCATTGCAAAGCGCAAGATCAGTGTACAGGATTCGAACCTCTTTGCTGAGCGTATGTACGACGGAACGAAGGATGTAACGGCTGCGTTTAAGAAGGCACTGGAGAACGGCGGCCTCAAAACGGGAGGCTTTATCGAAGAAGATTTGAACGATACCGACAGCGCGCGCAAAATCACCATCACACCATCGGCCAACTTTGCAGCGAAGATGGATGACAAGAATGTCGGCGATAATAAGACGGTCAATTTCACGGGTAAAATCGAGTTTACCGGAACGAATAAAGACAACTACGAGATTGGCGATTTTGACTTTATCGCGCATCCCAATATCAAGGGGAAGGCAAAGATCACCAAAGCTCCCCTCATCCTCAATGTCCTCCAGGCGACCACGAGCAAGGTCTATGACGGTACGGATGCCGTGACCGATCCCACGATGAAGGCGAATCCGAACGTCCGGATCAATGAGACTTTGACCATGACCGTGGGCGGGAATACGGTTACCGCTGACATCAAGACGGATGAAGACAGCCATAACAAAGATGATGTCTCGATGGACACCATCTCTGACCCGACCTATGTCAAGGCGGACGGCAGTGCTGAGATTCATGCCGGGGATAATCATATCATCCGCTATAAGAATGTGAAGCTTAAGGGTGATGATGCGGGAAACTACGAGCTCTACTACAAACTGCCAAGCAGCTCTGCACCGGAGAGGGTGACGGGCGACAAGCTCGACCTCAAGGGGGATATTAAGCAGCGCGGCATCTCCAAAAATGATTTCAAAGTTTACAAAAAAGCGGACCATTCACCCGCCTCTGCGGCGCGGGTCTACGATGGCACGGACAGCTATACGCCGGACAGCGATGTCTATCTCTCCTCCAATGTGGGAGCAGCGGCGGCCCCCGATACCGGCATTGTTGATCGCGATCGGAATAAAATAACGTTCGCGTTGGTGGGGGACGGTGCGTATTTCACCAAGGATGACAATGCGACAAGGACCACGCATGTTTCTGAGGCGAAGCGCATTACGTACAATATCAAGGCGGCAACGACCGATGCGGACGCGCATCGGCTCTCGGACTACTACTACACTGACGACGGCACGACGAAGACGGGAGAGCTGACCGATCCGTTCGTGGCGACGGGCGCGGGGAGAATCACGCCGAAGGCCCTCACGGCAGCCGCCGTGAGGGGTCTTGATAAGACCTATGACGGAATGGCAGAGTATACGGACGGCAGTCAGAATGTAAAGACGGGCGACGCCGTTGTAACGCTCACGGGATGGACCTCGGAGAGCGATAAGCGCACGAATGCATCCACGGCAGTCTATGTGAATGCATCGAACGCGGATGACCGGAACGTCGCTTATGCAGGCAATGATGTCACGACCAAGAATATGAGGTATACGGCGAAGCTCACCGGTACGTATGCCGATGACTATGCCATTCAAAAGACGGCGGGAACGATCCTCAGCGTGGTTGCAAACGCCGGCACTGAGAATACAACGGTCACTGCCGATCTCGGCGTTGAGACAAATGCCGGAACAATCAATCCTCGTAATGTTGATGTTGTGTTCAAGCATGTGACGAAGGTCTATGACGGGACCGCAAACAACAATGAAATTACGGTAGACAGCCTCGATGACGGGCTGAACGGGCGCGTCTTTGCCAAGGACGGCACGAATACAGGAACGTTCTCTACGGCGGGCATCCAGAGCCGCTATGGGACGAAAGGGACGCCGTTTAGGGAGAAGGCAAACGCGAGCGATTCTGCCTATGATGTCGAGTATAAGGGGATCAGCAATTCGCTCGGCGGCAACTATAAAATTGAGAGCACAAAGTACGGAACGGGTACGATCACGCGGAGACTGATCGAGAACTCGGGTTTTCAGGTGCGCAAAAGTGACGGAACGCTCGCTGATGCCGCGAAGGTCTATGACGGCACGGATGTGTTTGCGCTCAAGAGCGGAGAGAAACTCGTAGCGAGGAAGGCGGCCGACCCGGCCGCCGCGCCGAATACGGGAATTGTTGCCAAGGATGAGGGCAAGATTCACTTTAAGATTGCGGGCGATCAGGGGCACTTCATCCATGGAACGTTGGCTGCGGACAGGACCAGCCATGTCTCCGAGGCGGACCACGTTGCCTACAACGTCATTGCAAAATCGGACGACGAGACGAACAGCCCGCTTTCCAACTATTACTTCGGAACATCATACACCGACAAGCGCAACCTCGAGGCGGTCAACGGCAGTGATCCCAAAGATGCCGTGACGGCGCAGGGGCGTATTTCTGCTGCAGTCCTGACGGCATCGCCGCAGTACATCGAGAAGGTCTACGACCGCATGGCGGAGCATACGGACGGCAACCGCAATGTGGTCAAGGGCGATAGCGTTGTCACATTCACCGGATGGGTTGTCCATAACGGTACGACGGAGAAGCGCGATAATACCTCGACGGCCGTTTATGCAGACAAGGATGTTGCGCGTGATCCGATCACAAAAGAGGCAGTCAAGAAGTCCGTCACCTACACGGCACAGCTGTCAGGAAAGTACGCGAGTGATTATAAGATTGTTGATGGCGGGAACGAGAGTACCCGTATTGATGCGGGCGATCATACGACCGTCACGCTTACGAACTTCAAGACCGTCGCCGACGGCGGCAAGATCACCCCGCGCAGGCTGAATATCACGATGGGCGAGACCTCTAAGAGATATGATCGGAGTGCGGCGAATAATTCTGCTTCGGTTGCACAGATCACGGGGGCGCAGGGAGATATTGCCG
>ERZ772772.147-NODE-147-length-42562-cov-4.468370_pt1 | contig 42562 bp, 33 predicted proteins | sample MGYA00511484_ERZ772772 | MGnify/ENA primary metagenome ERZ772772 (study PRJEB29015, sample SAMEA2737913) | human oral metagenome | biome: human oral; feature: human-associated habitat; material: dental | place: China | collected 2088 ... | reverse complement strand
CAGTGCTTCTTTCATGGAGTTTAATGTATTTTCCAAATTTTCCTTTGCTTTTTCTGAGAGGCTCCATGTCAGTATTCCCTTTTCATTGTCATACCTGGGTATTATATGTATATGACAGTGAAACACTGTCTGACCTGCACTTTCTCCTGTATTTACAAGTATATTGTATCCTGAAGCACCCAGAGCTTTTTGGGAAGCTATGCCGATCTTTGCTGCAAGTTCAGGTATACGGCATGAGAGAGTATTTGGTACTACACCTATGTTATTATAATGTTCCTTCGGCAATATCAGTGCGTGCCCTTTTGAGGCGGGGCTTATATCAAGTATTACCCTGAAATCATCATCTTCATAAAGAGTGGATGAAGGTATTTCACCATTTGCAATTTTACAAAAAATACAATTATTATCTTTCATATTTAAGCCTGCTGCCGATATGACAGCTTTACCTCCTTTTAAATTGTAAAGTTTTTCACTTTCTTATCATATCTGCCGAAGGTTTTTGGCTTTTTTATTAAATACTATAATGCCGCAACCCTCAGGCACTGATAGTATATCATTATTTGCCGCTTTTGACTAGATTAAGCCCAAAGCCGGAAACCGATGTAATTGTTAAAATACTATTTTTTTATTTAAATTCAGCAATACACTCTTATATTTTTTAATTTCCTTAGATATCGAAAGTATATTTAATTTCCGCAAATTCAATCTCGTCGCCTATATTTAAGTCGCTGCATTCATCACTTTCAAGCACTCTCCCGTTTAGTTTTGTTCCATAAAGTGAATTAAGATCAGTAATGGTGTATTTCTTCTCCTTCGTTTTATCCAGTTTAAGATGCAGACTGCTTATTTTTTCCGAATTAAGTGTGTAATCACATACTCTTTCCTGACTGCCTATAATAAATGGAAAATAATTGATATTTATATCATCACCTGTTTTATCAGTGCACCGAAGTTTAAATTTTTCTCCGGCTGTCCGGTCGGATACATGCTTTGATAAAAGTATTGTGCGAGTGCTTATTTCCTCTATATCACCTGCAGGATTCTTCATATTATCCTTTTGCCTGAAACAGTTCATCCATGTTTCTTTTTCAGCCGCTTCTACTGAATCCTCTATATTATTAAATTCCGGTTCCGTATTATCCTTATACATGCTTTTAGTGTTATCGTCATGAGAATATTCGGGTTGTTTTATTTCCCGAAGTACAGGAATTTCCGTATCTGTCTTATATTCCGAAGATTTTGTATCTTCAGCTATTTTTAATTTTTTTGAAAAAAGTTTCTTAAAATTAAATAATTCTTTTTTTACCTGTTTTTTTGCTGTGTAGTCTTTATTCTCAGAACTTAATAAAACAGGTGAATTACAAACTTTAGTTTCATTATAATCAGTACTGTTTTCTTCATATATTTCCTTATATTCCGCCGGTACCGTCTTTCCATATCTGCTTAAAAGCATAAGCAGATCCTTTGCTGCATAACCCTCTTTAAGACTTTCCTGATAGAGACTGTAAGCAAGCACCACTCCGTCATGGTCATTATGATCCATTCTTGAGAGTATATTGGAAAAAAGTTGTGAAAGATTCGTGCAAAAATCCGATTCAAATCCTGGCATACAACAAAAAGTGAGGCTTAGAGTTTCAGGATCCGCATATATATAGTCAGGTTGTATATATAAGCTTTCTTCATTCAAAAGATATCTTTTTATATTTAATATTATTTTTACTATATTTAATGCTATATTTCTTATATCTTCTGAACTTATATACCTTGCTTCAAGTATCCTGCTTAACGGCTGTAATGAAGTTATGTCATAATACAGCTTTGCCACATTGTCCGTTTTATTTATATAAAGTCTCATAAGTCCTTCTATACAGTTTCCTTCAAGCATTCTGTACTCGTAATCATGTTCTGTAATTATGCTTTCAAGTTCATTTGCACAGCTTATTATTAAATAATTATTCTTCAGTTCTCTCTTGTACTGTGTCTTTATATTTTTCATAAACACCCTCCAATACTGTTATTTTTCTCATAAATCTCTCAGGATCATTTATACTGTCCTCTATATAATATTCTATAGCGCCTGCCTTAAATACGGCGTCAGCATTATTTTTCCCGTTATGTATATCAAAGCTCCCCGTATCAAGTCCGCCTATACTTCCTACTCTTGAGCAGGCATAATTTTTCACCGCCTCTATATCAAAATTATCTTTCTTATAAATCTCCTCAATCCGTGAAGCTTCAAGTGCCGCTGTATGTGTTACATATCCGGCTTTTATTCTTGCACTTTCTTTATATGCCCTAACTATAAGTGTTGCTACACAAAACAGCAGTATTGCTATCACATATGAAGCCTCTATAGTGATATAGGCATTTACTCTATATGTTTTTCTGTATATATATCGTTTCATAATTATTGTATTTCTGATTGTTTTTTAATTGTTTTTTACTGTATTTTATAGTTACTATACTTTTTATATTACTTAAATATTTATCATATATAAGGCTTTTTATATTTCCCTTTTAAATTAAAATCAAAAGTCCTGCCGGAAATGTAAATACAAGCAATGCAATTTCTTTTTTTGCACTGTTTTTATTATTTATAAAATTTTTTACCGCAATATATAATCCCGCACATGATATTAAAATACTGCTTATTATAAAAAGACTTACATTTTTATTTAATCCGAGTGCAGCACCTGAAATGATAAAAAACAGTCCGTCTCCCTCACCTATTGATTTAGAAAACAATGCTGTAAGATATATTGCTATACCTATTGCCGCTCCTGCAAGTATTTCATTCCACATTATATTTATTCCTAAAACCAGCATGTATATATAATATATAAATTCAATAAATCCCATAATAATAAATATTTTTAAATCTACACTTTTATGCTTGTAATCTTCAAAAGCACACAATGCCATAAATATAATAATTATAATTTTTCCTATTGTATAATTACATATCATAAATATCCTCTTTATAAAAATCTCAATGTCTTCTTCCACAGTATGAACATTCTCCCAGATATTCAACCTCGGATTTTTTTACCGCTCTGACATAGGCATTAATTGCACTGCAATTTCTTGTACTGTGATAGCTGTTTCCTGACGGCATTATATATACTGTATCTGATACAGCTGCACCGCATCTTGCACAGGGACTGTATTTACCTCCTGAAGTATTTCTATGATCGGAAATTACAGTCTTGGGAACCGCCTTTATGTCATTATAAAGATAATGGCATCTCCTATCTCTGTGATATCTTGTTGATGTCTTGCCTACATACACCGTCTCATCATCTTCTTTATCCGTTTCTCCCTCAGTATATTCGCTATCACCTTCACTGCCTATCCATGCTCTTCTGCTGCTTAGTACCTGCTGTTTTATATCTCCAAGTCCGAATAAGGCAAATGGCAGCTTATAATTATATGTAATTCTTATAGTTATAATGCCGTTCTCTGCCATACATTCAGTGCCTGTCCATGATATATTCTGTATATGACTGTCCTTTATTTGTGCGGCAGCTTTACTTTTAGTATATTCTCCCAATGCTGATGAACTGAGCAAAGACTTAAAGTCCCCCGAATTATCAGCCTGTTCATCCTGTGCACTCCTTATAATTTCCGGTTCATCTTTTAATATTCCTTTATTTTCTGCAATGTAAACCGTATATGCATATTTTGCAGCATCTTCATTAACCGCCTCACATAATGCCTGCATCTTTCTTGATGTCTCCATCATCCTGAACGGAAGCATCATAAGAGCTGCTGCAAATATAAAAATCGAAAGCGAAAGTGCAGTTTCTATGGTTAAGGAGGCTTTTATATATACCCTTTTACAGGATTTAAGCTTACTGTTTAAATTCTTCTTATATCTTTTATTATCTGAGCGTACTTGGAGAGCTGCTATGATTTTATTTTTTATGATATATATTATTTTATAAGCCTCGCCCGGCTTATTTTTATTATTACAATATTTATTATTAAAATTTTCTTCAGTAAATTTATATGTATTGCCGTTATGACTAAAAACATATCCTTTTTTCTTGTAAAAGGGCATATATAAAGCCTCCCTTCATAATTTTTTAATATACCTTAAGTGTATTAACTCCAAGTTTATAAGAACTTTCCATAGATGCCAGTTCATCCCGTACAAGTCCAAACCTGCAAAAAGCTCTTTCAGAAGTACACTGTACCGAGATATTCATTCCATATATCATCTTATTCATTAAAAAATCCTTCTTTTTATAACCGATATTATGCTGTATCATATCCATCATTCTGTAATCCTGTACTACTCCATCCTCAACTAAAAGCATAAGTCGTAAATACACCTCATAATCAATGCCTTTCCCATCACTTTCATCCTCAGCTTCTTCTCCTTTTTCAGGCTTTTTTAATAAAGGCGGCTCACTGCTGCCTCCGGAACCTCCTGATGCTAAAAGAGAATCAAGGCTTAATTTCCAATCTGATGCAGTTTTATAAATAGGAACTTTCTTGCCTGCAAGAAGTGCCCTTATATCAATTATAGACTCCGCAAGTGCCCATACTCCTATTATGAGACAGGATATAAGTACAGAGAGTGCCGGTACACCGAATACTCCTGAAATTATATTTGCAAGAGTATTTACCTGATCCATCTTGTTTTTATCGGTAACAATATGTATATAATTAAGCCCTTCCCTTATAGCAAGTATTTTAAGCAGTACACTTCGAAGATTTGATGTATCATTATCAAGACCTGCAATTATGTATTCAAGCTCATATTGAACTTCCTTTTCAGATTTATCTGTAAAGTCGGTAAAAAATCTTACAGCATATTCATCCATTATAACCGCATCAATTAAACCTGTATTTTCTCCCAATCTTTCCGAAACTGAAGTTTTTGAAGGAAATGCAATGGTATCTATTGAAGTATGTGAAAGTGTCCTGTCAGGTGGAATTACGAGTTCAAGTATCTCACCGCCAAATTTTTTGCCTGCATTCTCTATAAGCTCCTCTTTTTTTTCATCGGCGATCCCATGACGGCTCTCTATAACAGGTATATTAAATGTTTCCCACTGACTTTTTAATTCATCCCATAATTCATCAGCTTCATCTTCATCATAGTCCTCCTCATCCTCTCTATCCTCTATACGGCTTAAAATATCATCGGTACCGTCTATATAACGGGTATTTTCCTTTGCTGCATCTACTTTATTTAATATTTCCATTCTTCTTACACCGTCATTATCAGTATAAGTGCGATACGAACTTATATTTCCTGAAAGCAGTTCTTTATTATTTTCTGAAAGACTTTCCCATTTTTCAGAATATTTCGCTTCGGTCTCACTAAGATTTTCCGACAGTTTATCAGCTTTTCTTTGATAGTCGGAAAGCAAATTATCAAGTTTTCCAATCTCTGCTTTTATACGTACTACTTTGTCTTCAAAACCGGCACGGTTTTTATTTTTTATATCCTCTAAAGCCTGATTATAAAGCTCTTTTTGCGTATTAAAATTACTGCTTATCTTTGAGAGCGACTTTTCCAGTCCGGCAGCCTCCTTTGAATGTTCTCCATATGCGGTAGTAATCTCCTTCATAGTACCTGCCTCTTCTATGTCTTTTGCAAGCTGCTGCGTAGTTTCAGGAGTATGCTCAAAATCAATAAGATTGTATTTCATATAATCCAGAACCTCATTTTCAAACCACTTTCCTCCGTTATCAGTTATATACTGTATATCAGATATATTTACAGAGGGTTCTTTAAGTCTATATATACCTGAGTTTTCAACATAAGTTTTTAGATAAGCCTCAAGACTTTTTACCGCCTTTTGTTCTTTACGACACTCTAAAAGAATAAGCCTGTAATCTTCCCATACATCACGGTGATATTCACTAAATAATGAATCTATTGATGAATCCGCCGCAGTCTGCAGGTAAAATCTTACACCTGCAGTCCGTGCGGATTCCAAAAGTCCAAAGATCAGTGCACTCACCAGAACAAATATAATACTTAAAAATATAGTAGTTGAGCAGCACTTTCTCATATTTTTAATACACCTCTTTTGACTGTTTATTTATCTCTTTAAAAATATTCTCAAGCAATTTTCTTATCTGATTTTTAAATATAATTACAAGTCCTATTAATACTACAAGTATAAGTACTATCTCTATAACACCTATTCCAGATTCATCAATTAAAAATGATTTTAATTCATTTAACATAAAATCCCTCCTGTTTTATTATATTATTATTGCGACAATTTTAAAAAATCCTCTGTTAAATCTTATTTTACGAAATATATTAAATTTACTTTTATGCTAAGTCTAAAATTAGCAGACATTATGCCCTTTTTTATTTAAATGCCATTATTGCCGGCACCATTACCATAGCCATAACCACTCCGAGCATTAAAAACAAAGGCATAAGCAGCTTTGTGCTCGCTTCCTCTCCCATACGCCTTGCCATATTCACTCTTTCATCCCATGCAGTAGCCGTTTCAACTCCAAGAAGACCTTTAAGATTTGCCATACCTGTTTTTCTGTTTTGTTCTAAAAGACTTGCTAGTTTCATATACTGTTTTATACCGCATCTTCTGCCGAAATCCTTGTAAACCTTCGCTTCATGAACCCCGGTTTTCATCCCTGCAAGGGCTGCTGCCATTTCTTCATAGGCATATCTTTTAATACCCTCACTCTCATAGTCATTAACTATATTCTCCCACGCAGTTCTGATTGAAAGCCCTGCTCCTATAAACACCATAAGCTTTGATACTATCTCCGGATAATCCAGAACCATCTGCTTTTTTCTAAGCTCTTTTTTATCCTTTTCATCAGTTATATTTTTTATATATAAAAGTATGGCGGATACTATACCCAGCATCCATATAATATTATAATCCTGACTGTCTTTGCTTCTGTAAGAAAGATTTTTTCCTTCCCACTGCTTTGGAAGTGAATAGCCCTCATCACTGACACCTTCCCTGTCTATATCCTTTAATGAATCAACAAAACGTTTTATCATAAATTCCTTTTGTGTATAGGATTTTGGCACTACTCTTATATCAAGTATATATTCACCTCTATGTATGCCATCACTCAAACCCACTCTCATAGCCACATCCACAGGACTATCTAAATCCTGGTTATATACACTGCCTAAAGAATCAATTATGTCAGGATTCTCCGAGATATAATTTACTTTTATACCCTCATCCCTTATAGTATTTACCAGCTTAAGATCCTTTGATACCTCCTGCAATGAAGGATTATCTCCCAGTATATTTATAGAAATATATTGTATATTTTTTTCAAATACACTTTCTATTTCTTCATCGCTATATTCTCTTTTTGATACCGGTACACTTATCTCAACCTCACCTTCATCATCAAGACCTTTTACATATAGACTGTATTCCCTGTCATATTCTCCGTAACTCTCCCTCTTTATAAAATTTCCATTTACAAGATTATCTCCATCCTGCATAACACTCCTGGCAAATGCGGCAAGTATAAAACCTCCGGCTATACATATTATCTGTACTTTCCACAAGTTTATAAAGGAACCTATATTTTTAAAAAATTTATTTTTCAAATCTCAATACAATCCTCCTGTATATTTTATAATATTGAAATTTTACCGTTTAAGATATAAATATACTTTTAAAGCTCTATATCAAGCAGTTTTCCTGAAAGATAATATGCAAATAAATATATAATAAGACACACAGTCATTACAGCTCTGCCAATTAGTGTAGAATACATAAGATTAAAAAAACCCGGAGATGTTGAATCTATATATAATACTATAAATATCGGGAATAAATTCATAATTTTCTGTTCATATCTTTTTGCACTTGTCATAGTATATATCTCCTCTTTTATCCTTATCTTATCGCTTATTACAGAAGCTGTATGACTGATTATAGGTACAAGTCCTCCGCCGCTTCTTTTTCCGGCTTTAAGCACACGAGCAAAATTTTTTATATCATCAACTCCACTTCTTTCTCCAAAATCTTCAAATACCTTTTCAACCGGTATATTCATAAAAATCAAATGATTCATATATTCAAATTCCGGTATTATATAGGTGGGTTTTACATATAAAAGTTTAAGCTCATTTATACTTTCTTTTACTGTATTTTCAAGCGAATAACCTGCACTTAAAAGTGAAGTCATTATAAGAAGTGCTTCTTTAAATTCACCCTCAAGTCTCTGTTTTCTTTTTTTTATAAGTTTTTCTGTTATCAATTTAGGATAAAAAACCGAAAATGGCAGTAAAACCACAAAAAACACAATACTTCTATAAAATATATATGATATTACAGCTGATGCAAAAACCGCCGTCAATATATATTTAAATCTTTCAGACAGTGAAAATTTATAAATGTTATAATCTTTCACCTGCTGCACTGAGTTTTTCTTTGTTTTTAAGTTCTCCTGTTTTTTTGAGGATTCCGCTGACCTTTTCGGTGTTTCCCGGTATTTCTTCAAATTCAAAAAGCGGATTAAGTTCGATATTGCCATTTATACATTCACCTACTTCCATTATTGAAATTACCTTTCTTGAGCGATCCCGAAGCCTTGCAAGATGTATCATTATATCAATCGCACTTGCCATTTGATTTCTTATAGCATTTAACGGAAGATCCGCACCGCTTAAAACCATGGTTTCAATTCGGGAAAGCATGTCTTTAGAGCTGTTTCCATGACCTGTACTTAATGAACCGTCATGACCGGTATTCATCGCCTGAAGCATATCAAGTGCCTCAGCAGAACGCACTTCACCCACAACTATCCTTGATGGATTCATTCTAAGTGATGCCTTTATAAGATCAGCTATACTTACCATGCCCTCCCCCTGTGAATTTGCCATCCTTGCTTCAAGTCTGACAAGATTTTTTATATGACCAAGTTGAAGTTCCGCAGAATCCTCTATTGTAATAACTCTTTCATCTTCAGGTATAAAAGCGGAAAGTGCATTTAAAAATGTAGTTTTCCCTGAATTTGTACCTCCTGATATAAAAATATTATAGCCCGATCTTACCAGTTTTTTTAAAAAAACCGCAGCTTCATGACTTACAGCACCAAATGAAACCAGTTTATCCATACTTATGATTTCAGGAAATTTTCTTATTGTTACCACAGGTCCTGTAAGCGATACAGGCGGCAGAACTATATGTACTCTTGAGCCGTCTTTAAGGCGTGCATCGGCTATAGGACATGATATATTAACCATCCTGTTTACACGGCTTACTATCTGCTGTATCATATCTTCAAGCTGTTCATCGCTTTTAAAGACCTTATCCCATTTTATAGTCTTTCCGTTTTTTTCAACAAATATACAATTTCTTCCATTTACCATAATTTCCGTAATTTCTTTGGAGTCAACAAGCTCTTGAAGTATGTCAAGCCTTCTAAATGAATCAAATAATGAATTTCTAAGTGATATTTTTGCCTTAAGCGGCAAATAGTGCTTTACATCCTCCTTATCTATAACTTCATCTATAAGTTCAAATAATTCCTCATCGGATATATTTCTTAAATCACTTAAATTCCCTGAAAGTTTTTCCCTAAGTTCTTCAAATAAATCACTTTTTTTATTTTTTATATTCCCATACTGCATAAGCTGTACAACCTCCATATCAAAAATCCTGTAAGAATAAAAGGCGATAACGGTAATGCAAGATTTTTATTATCTTTATTAATATCATAGTATTTATTTATTGAATTATTTTTAAATGTATATATGAGATAATTTTTGAAATACATAAGTCTGTCAAACAATATACCTGAAGTATAAAGTTTATAAAATGCATATACTGCAGCAAATATCATGCCTGCCGCTGCCACAATGAAACCGTCTTTAAAACCGAGATATGCAAATACAAGTGAAATCAGTTTTATATCACCTGCACCTATCATTCCCAATACATGAAATATAAATAAAACTGCAAGTGTAACTGCCATAGGCGGCAGAAATTTTATGCCGCATATATATATACCCGCTGCCATCCAGAATAAAAGCCATAAATTATATACTTTTTTATATCTTACATCCGTATATGCAGCACCGCCCAGCATAATTGCCGTAAAAAGCTGTGCAAATATACTCATGACAAGCCTCCTGAAAGCTTATTCCTCCAATATTCGCCAAGCGGTGTATAAGGTATATCCTGTACTCTTTCTATATTTTTATGAACCTCATAAGGATAATAAAAACTCTCTATCTTCTCTCTGACAGATTCTCTTCCTGTAACTGAAAGATAACTGTAAAATTCTTCCACTTTCCTTTCCGAAGCTTTGTCGGCTATAAGAGGCATATATATTTTGTCGCAGAGTTCTAAAAGCTCAAGTGCCCTTTTTCCAAGCATCCCGAAATCAATAACCAAAAATTCATAATTACTGTCTTTTGCAATTTTAATTATAATTTCCGAAAGCTCATTTACGGATAATTCTGCAACATCCTCTATATAACGTGCAGGAGGTATAAAATTAAGTCCTTGCAGAGTATATGCCGCCTTACTGAGCTTATCCCATGAGTAATTACCTTTTTTAAAACAATAAAGAACATCCGAAAGATCAGTATTAAAGTTCTTTTCCTCCATTAAAAATATACCTTTATACTCATCAAAACTTATAAAAAGTGTTTTTTTTCTTTCCTCACTTATCATACTTATAGCGGCGGCATGTTCAGTTTTTCCACACCTGTTTACAGGTGAATAAACACCTATTATTTTGCTCTGTCTGCCTGCAAGCCTTAGAAAAAGAGCTTCATTTGACGGAGTGTACATTCTGAGGATTTCACTTACTATTTCATCAGCATCAATATATTTTAATATGGCACGAGGCGGATTACTGTCTTCAAAGATATCAGACTTTTTTACAAGTCCCTCTCCGCTTAATATAATAATACTTCCCGGTTTTTTCCCGGGGTTAAAATCCTTATAAAGCTCTTCGGATATAAGACATATTTCACATATAAACGAAGAAGCTTCAGTTTCATATGTCTCAACCCCGCTATATACTACCGCTTTAAAAGGTAATCTGCCTGTTTTATTTATATAGTCCGCAAGCTTTTCGGCATATCTCGTATCTGTATCTATAACAGCTAAAATATGCCTCATAGTACTTTCCTCCCTGCCTCTTCCCTAACAGATAAATAATTCGTGATAAAAATAGATATTCTTAAGTCGGTCATTTTTAAACAGCATCCGTATTTTTCCAAACTATCCTCCTTATTAATTATTTAAAATAAAACCTAAATGGTATACCGGTCTGAACAAGACCAAATGAAAAATAAAAAATGAAATATTGCTGATATGTATATATGTGTATGTAGAACTGTTAATATGATAGCCTGATAATATATAAATGTCAAGATATTCCGAGTTAAAATATGATAAAAATTGTTAAAAAATAATAAAAACAGTCTAAATATAAATTTAATATAGTCATATAAATTATTTATAAATAAAAAAAGCCCTTCATGCAACAACTGTTGTGCAAAAAGAAGCTATAATGCATCTTCAGGGACTCGAACCCTGGACAAATAGATTAAGAGTCTACTGCTCTACCAACTGAGCTAAAGATGCCCATTACATTTATATAACTATAATACCGCAATCGCACCTAATTAGGCACGTCAAGTATAATAGCTTAAAACTGACGATATGTCAAGAATTTTCAGTAAAATTTATTTCATGTTTTCAGCAAAATTTATTTTACAGCTTATAAAATTTATTTTAGTAAAAATCCATAATCTTTTATTTATTGCATGCTCCGGCATATTGTTATATAATCTGCAATATCTGAGCAAACAGCGATTTAATCATCATTTGCTTAGATGACTTTGCAATGGATATGAAGAAAATCACAGAGGAGTACTATACACGCCTGTGATTTTCGCATAGGAAACACTTAATTAATGTTTCCTGAAAGACTATATATGAGGTATATTATGCGTTTAAGACATATTAAAGGATGTGAAGCTTTTATAGAACAGGCTCCTGAATGTATAACGGAGAATAAAGCAAAAGAAATCAAAGGACTTTGGCATGAAAAATTTGCCACTAAAGCACCCGTACATATAGAAATAGGCTGCGGAAAGGGACAATTTGCAATAAATATGTCTCAAAAATATCCCGATACCAGCTTTATAGGTATTGAAAGATATATGAGTGTACTCATGAAAGCTGTACAAAGAAAAAGAAAATATGAAAATGAACATGATATATCACTTAAAAATCTGCTTTTTATATGTGCAGATGCGCATATTTTAAATGAAATATTTTCTGAAAATGAAGTCGAAAAAATATATCTCAATTTTTCAGACCCATGGCCAAAATCAAGACATGCCGACAGAAGGCTTACATCACCCTGTTTTTTAAATATATACAGCAGCATATTGGCACATACCGGCAGCCTTGAATTTAAAACTGATAACCGCATGCTTTTTGATTATTCGCTGAATTTGACCGTTTTAAACGGGTGGGAAATAATATCAAAAACCTACGATCTCCATAGTTCAGAGCAGTGTACAGATAACGTAATGAGTGAATATGAAGAAAAATTCAGCAAAGCAGGAAAAAAGATTTGCAGGCTTACAGCTGTTCCGCTACAAAAACAAATATAAATATATTAAATATAAAAATACAAATATAAATATATCAATCTGATGTCCGCACAATATAAAAAAAGCCTGTAACACCTGCAAAACCCGTATTTCTTGTGTTTTCGATTTTATTGAAGGCTGCCTATACGGCATAGATAAAAAAAACGTGCAAAATTACTAATTCTTTAGTATAATAGCAGTAATTTTATTATTATTTTAGGAGGAAAGCTTATATGTCAAACTCGGATTCAAAGAATGTCTGGACTCAAATACAGGCAGGTGTTCGAGAGGCTGAACGCCTGATGGGACAGAAACAGTACAATCAGTCAATGATAAAATCGCGCGAAACACTTGATTTTATGCTACAGTGTCTTGTACCGAACCAAAACCTTGAAACAAGCGATTTAAATGAAATAATTAATGAGCTCTACCATCAAAAAGTTATATCAAAAAATACTTGCGATAATTATCAAAAAATAAGAATAATAGGAGATAAAGCGATACGTGATAATGATAACAATGCTTATAATGCACATATCGCACATACATTATTAAGTCAGGAAGTATTTGCTTTTTCAAATGATCAGACCCCAAAAAGAAGAACCGGGCGCAGTATATCAAGAGGAAATGCAAATACCAGAAGCTCCGCTGCTTTAAAAACCGGCTCACAGGATTCCTCCAAGTCCTCTTCAGCTGCAAACCTTTCTAAAAAAGCGGAAAATATAGGTATCTCAACGGATAAAATAATTAAAATAGCTGCTCCAGTACTTGTGCTTATAATACTTATACTTATAGTCAGAGCTTGTACAAGAGGAGGCGGAGAACACAAGGAAACTTCAACAACTCCGGTAACTGTTGCAACTTCAGGTAATGCACTACAACCATCGGTATCAGAACCGCTTGCTCCTTCGACAGTACCGCAAACTCCTGCAGCTTCTTCAAGTGCGCCTTCAACAAGAGTGTATAAAACAAACAGCTCTCTGCGTGTTCGTGCTACTCCAAGCACTACCGGAGAAGTAATTACGGTACTTCCTGCCGGCACTACTGTGGAATATGTAAGGGCACATGACAATGAGTGGGCTGTTATAAATTATAATAACAGGCAGGTTTATGTCGCCAGCAGATACCTTACTGCTCAATAAGGCTGTTAGTTACACAAATCTATATCCGTATATGGATTTGCAGAAGCTTAAACGGCTTGAAATATGCTCAAACTGCGAATATCTATAAGATATCCCGGTTTTTGGGCATATTCTTCATTTTAGAGATAACGAAGACGGCAGCCTGGAAAGTGATATAACTTTAAAATTCACTGCCGTCAAGAGGAAAATATGAGTATTGTACGAAATATTCTGGCTATAATTTTTACTTTTTCACTTATGATTATACTCTTAATAAGTTCAGTTGATATAGTTGCCTACCATATTCCGGGCTATTACAGATATGAATATACAAAATATTCTTCACATGACAGAGTAGGGATGGACATGGATGAGCTTTTAAGAGTAAGCGGTGAGATGATGGCTTATCTTAAAGGAAAAAGAGAAAGCCTTTCAGATATTTCAGCCAAAATAAAAAATCAGCCCGATGTATTGTTTTTTAATGAAAAAGAAGCAGCTCATATGAAAGACGTAAGAGAACTTTTTATAGCCGCAATTTTCATTAGACGAATATTACTAGCTATTTGTATACTTATTCCTGCAATTATAAAATTTTCCAGAGGCAGCCTGAGAAAAGTGATGCCGAAAAACCTTCTGGCAGGTTCATGTATATTTTTAACTCTGCTTCTATGTGTAGGTGGTATAATTGCAAGCAATTTTTCAAAATATTTTGTTGTATTTCATCATATATTTTTTAATAATGATTTATGGATTCTCGACCCTGCAACTGACAACCTTATAAATATAGTACCTGAAGGCTTTTTCCTTGATACCGCAAGGAATATCGCAGCAATATATTTGATTTTTGTTGTTGGCATAATAGTATTTTCAACTGTTTTAATCCGGCACAGTGCCAAATAAACTATGATTTAAAGAAAGTTAATAAGTATTTATATCATAAATAAAAGGAATAATTAATGAAGAAAATAATATATTTAATATCGGTCATATTATTGGCAGTTTCCATTGCCCTGCCGTTCAGGTTTATAGCCTTGGCAGAAAACTCATGGCCTGACTCGGTATCCATAGAATCTGATGGTGGTATAGTTATTGATGCTGATTCCGGTGCCGTGCTTTATGGAAAAAATATACATGAACGATATTATCCTGCAAGTATAACAAAACTCCTTACTGCACTTATAGTTATAGAAGAATGTGATCTGGATGATGAGGTTACATTCTCACATAATGCAGTATATAATGTTGAATCAGGTTCATCAAATGCCGGTTATGACGTAGGTGATAAGGCAACTGTAAGAGATCTTTTATATGCGATGCTTTTAAAATCCGCCAACGAGGCAGCAAATGCACTTGCCGAACACTGTTCAGGAAGTATAGAGGATTTCTGTGTTCTTATGAACAGTAAAGCCGAAGCTCTTGGATGCCTTGATTCACATTTTGCAAATCCAAGCGGTCTTAATGATGAAAATCACTATACTACCGCCTATGATTTTGCACTTATATCAAAAGCGGCACTTTCAAATCCTATACTTCTTGAAATTGACTCGGCTTCAAGCTACCATCTCCCTCCGTCAAAAAAATATCCTGACGGACAGGACATAACCACACATCACGCTATGCTTAAAAAAAAGCATGAAAACTACTATGAAAATGCAATAGGCGGCAAAACCGGATATACAAGCCTTGCCGGCAATACACTTGTAACCTATGCAAAGCGTGGTAATCAGGCGCTTATAACTGTAATACTGAACGGTCATCAGACACATTATACTGATACAAAAAGACTTATGGACTTTGGATTTAAATATTTTAAAAATATAAATGTTTTAAAAAGTGGACTGATTGACTTAGATATATATGACAATATAGATCTGTTGGGCAATAATCCCACACTTTCCTACATAGCCGCCGATAAAAGAAGTTTTATAACGCTTCCTAAAAGTGCCGATATTTCAGATGTAAGCTATGAGATAAGTTATGATCTTAATGAATCGGAAAAAGAAGAAGCTCTTGCAAAAATAATCTATACTTATGACAGCCGGCAGGTTGGATATACTTTTATAAGAGCCGTAGTTGTACAAGATCATGACGCACTAGGCAACACTCTTCCTGAAAAATCCTCTGCCACAGATTCAAATGCTTCATCTTACAATAGCAGCAATAATGCCTCATCTCCTGCAAAAGGAGGTATGGAAAACTGGATAGGAAAACATTTAAGCAATATATTAATTATTATTGTTGTGATTTTAGTTATGACTCTTGCTTATTTCTTAACTGCATTATATTTTAATATAAAAGACCGCCAGGAGTTTGAAAAACTAAAGGATATGAGGCGAAAACGCCGAGAAATATTAAGAAACAGGAGGGCAAAGCTTGATAAAAAGGCTGAACCGCATAAGGACAGTCTTTTACCTGAAAACAAAAAAAATACCGGTAACAGTTTTGCTTCTAAACATGATACAGACAAACAGTAATGAATATATAACGGATACAGATACATATATAGTTCTTGATTTAGAATGGAATCAAAACCCTGACGGCAGAGAAAATGCCATTGAAGGTTTCCCGTTTGAAATTATAGAAATAGGTGCTGTAAAGCTTGATCATAAATTAAATTTAATTGATGAATTTTCCTGTATTATAAAACCTGTTGTATATAAAAAACTACATTCAAAGGTTTATGAAATAACGAATAAATCCATACAGGAACTCCGTTCAAAGGGCAAACCGTTTCAAGAGGCTTTTACAAAGTTCATTGACTGGTGTAGCACAGATAAACATGGAGCAAAAACAGTTTCAGAATATACCCTGTGCACCTGGGGCGATATGGATCTTACTGAACTTCAAAAAAATATAAAGTATCATAATATGGATTTTAAATTTAAATTTCCACTTCTATTTTATGATATACAAAAGCTTTATTACCGACTTTACTGTAAAGGTACAACCGACAGACCTCCGCTTGAAAGAGCGGTTTATGAGCTTCAGATCAAAAGTACGCTTCCTTTTCACCGTGCACTTGATGATGCACGCTATACAGTAAAGGTTATGCAGGCTATGGACTTTAACTGCGTGAAAGAATATATATCAATTGATTATTTTAATGTTCCTACATGCAAAGAAGATGAAGTTTATATGATTTTTCCCGATTATTCAAAATATGTTTCAAGAACTTTTATTTCAAAAGAAGAAGCTATGACAGACAAAACAGTTACCGACATAGTGTGCAGTAAATGCAGACGCATGCTTCCTAAAAGGATTAAGTGGTTCAGTGCAAACCAGAGACATTACTACTGTCTTGCATCATGCCCTGAACACGGTTATGTAAAAGGCAAAATACGTATCAAGCCATCATTAGACGGACAATATTTTGTAATAAAAACTATAAAGCCGATAGATAAAGCAGGTGTGGAAGATATAAGAAGAAGAAAAGAGGAGCTGAGAAAAAAAAGGGCAAAACATCATGCCGCACAACTTACTTCCCAGAATAAATAAGAAAACATCTTACCTTCTACTATGCTGCCTGACTGTATCTATGTTATAATAACATATGTTTATACTTTCGCTGTATATATATGTATTTTTATATAAATATACAGTATCGAGTTTAAAACTGTAAATAAATACAAAGAGGTAGGTAAATGAATTTAGTAAGCATAAGGGACATTTATAAGGATCCCAAAAAATATATAGATAAAGAAATCAAACTTGGAGGCTGGGTTCGCTCAAACCGGGATTCTAAGTCATTTGGATTTATAATGCTCAATGACGGTACATATTTTGACCAGCTTCAAATCGTATATCATGATGTTCTTGATAATTTTGAAGCTGTAAAAAAGATTAATGTCGGTGCCGCACTTATAATAAAAGGTAAGTTAATAGAAACACCTGAAGCTAAACAGCCATTTGAAATACAGGCTTCGGAGATCTGCATAGAGGGTTTATCGGCACCGGACTATCCTTTGCAGAAAAAACGCCATTCTCTCGAATTTTTACGCAGTATATCACACCTTAGACCAAGAACCAATACATTTCAGGCAGTATTCAGAGTGCGTTCACTTATAGCCTTTGCAATACACAGCTTCTTTAATGAAAGAGGCTTCATATATGTACATACACCTATAATAACAGGAAGTGATGCGGAGGGGGCAGGTGAGATGTTTAAGGTTACCGCCCTTGATCTTCAAAATATACCTAAAACAGGAGATGGTAATGTAGATTTTTTGCAGGACTTTTTTAATAAAGAAACCTCTCTTACTGTAAGCGGTCAGTTAAACGGTGAGACCTTTGCAATGGCATTTAAAAATATATATACTTTCGGTCCTACCTTTAGAGCTGAAAATTCAAATACTGCAAGACATGCAGCTGAGTTTTGGATGATTGAACCCGAGATGGCTTTTGCCGATCTCACGGATAATATGGATATAGCTGAGGATATGCTTAAGTATATTATAAAATATGTTCTTGAAAATGCTCCTCAGGAAATGAAATTCTTTAATGAATTTATAGATAAAGGCTTGCTTGACAGACTTAAAAATGTACTTGATTCAGATTTCGGTCGCATCAGTTATACTGAAGCGGTAGAACTGCTTGAAAAGCATAATGACTCATTTGAATATAAGGTGAGTTGGGGCTGCGATCTTCAAACTGAGCATGAAAGATATCTGACTGAAAAGATTTTTAAAAAACCTGTATTTGTAACTGATTATCCTAAGGATATAAAGGCATTTTATATGAAACTAAATCCTGATAATAAAACAGTTGCAGCTATGGACTGCCTCGTCCCCGGCATAGGCGAAATAATAGGAGGCAGCCAGCGTGAGGATGATTATAACAAACTTTTAAAACGTATTGAAGAACTCGGTATGGATACCTCTTTATATGAATTTTATCTTGACCTGAGAAAATACGGTTCTGCAAGACACGCAGGCTTCGGCTTGGGATTTGAAAGATGTGTTATGTACCTTACGGGTATTTCAAACATAAGGGATGTTCTTCCATTCCCACGTACAGTAGGCAGCTGCGATATATAGCAAAGCTGCCTGCAGGCAGCTTTTACATACTTCAATAAATGCAGTAGCATATAAGCACAGAAGCTTTTGCAACCGCCTGCAAACGATTTTTAGATAAACAATACTATAAATTTAAATTATATGGGTGAGATTATGAAACTAATACATACAGGCGATATACATTACGGAATGAACCCTGATGCTGACAAGCCCTGGGGCAAAGAAAGAGCTGCCGATGTAAAAAATTCAATTTCAGTTATAGTAAGTGAATGCAGAAAAAGAGAGGTTGACCTCTTGCTCGTATCAGGAGATTTATTCCACAGGCAGCCTATAATGAGGGATATAAAGGAAGTAAATTATCTTTTTTCAACGATTCCTGATGTAAATGTAGTTATAGTAGCAGGAAACCATGACAGAATCAGCGAAAATTCTTCAATACATTCATTTCCCTGGGCAAACAACGTGCATTATATAAAAACATCTGATATAAGCAGTATTTTCCTACCTGATATTAATACTGAAGTTTACGGCTTTTCATATGAGAATTATGAAATCCGTGAAAATAAACTTGCCGGAATTAAAGCTCCCGACAATGGACGTATAAATATCCTTCTTGCACACGGGGGAGATTTAAGTCATGTACCTTTTGACAAAAATGAACTTGGCAATGCAGGATTTTCCTATGTCGCACTCGGACATATACATAAACCTCAGGTGCTTGTTGATAATAATGTTGTATACTGCGGCTCTCCTGAACCGCTTGATGTAACTGAAACCGGCAAACACGGCTTTTATTATGTTGAGATTGATGATATAAGTGCCAATGTCATAAATCTTGATTTTATACCCTCTGCAAGTGTTCAGTATATATCACTTGTAATAAATGTAAGCACAGTTTCTACCAATTCGGAACTTCTTATGAGTGTATCTGAGGAAATTAACAGAAGAGGGGTTAATAATATATATAGGATAAAAATACGTGGAATGCGTGATCCTGATATTGAATTTGACCTGAGTGTGCTTCAAAGCAAGCTTAAAATAGCACAAATTATAGACGATTCGGAGCCTCAGTATAATTTTGCCAGATTATGTGCGGATCACCCCTCCGATATGATAGGCTTTTTTATACAACAGCTCCACAGACCGGAATCAGGCATAATTGACAAAAAAGCTCTGTGTTATGGTGTAAATGCACTTTTACATACCACAGAGGAAAGGGGACAGGCATGAAAATTCTTGAAATTGATATAAAAGGTTTCGGTAAATTCCATGACAGACATATAGAGTTTAATGATAAGCTTAATGTAATATATGGCTATAATGAAACCGGAAAATCAACCATGCATACCTTTATAAGAGCAATGTTTTACGGTCTTGAAAGAGCAAGAGGACGTGCAGGCAGGCATGATACATGGTCAAGGTATGAACCATGGGATATTGAAATCCCTTATGCCGGTGTTATGAGAGTATGGCACGACGGTGAAGTTTACAGGATTGAAAGGAATTTTTCTAAAAATGCTTCTGTACCTCTTTCAGTTGTAAACGAAACCAGGGGATTGGTCGTTGAAAGTCCAAAGGCATTTCTAAACGAGCTTATGTGCGGTCTGACTGAGACTGCCTATATAAATACTGTGAGTATAGGTCAGCTTAAAAGTGCAACCGACAGCGGTATGGTAAATGAATTAAAACACCATATTTCAAATATGAACAGCACAGGTAATTTTTCAATAAATATTACAAAAGCAAGTACATTTCTTAAATCACAGAGAAAAACCTTTGCCTCACAGATACGCCCTGAAGCCTCAAACACCTATTCATCAAACCTTGCCGAGATTATAAATATTGAAAAGGAGATTAATTCCCCTATATATTCCAATACAATCGCTGCGCTAAAAGAAGCCGGAGCGGCAAACTCTCAAAAAGAAGCCAAACTTCTTGAATCAAAGAAGCAGCTTATAGAAGAACTTTCTCAAAACCGTCGTATCCTTGAAGATAACGGCTTTGATGACAGAAATGAAATTGAGGAATTTAAAAGCGACCTTGATTATGTTTATAAAAATTTTGATTCTGCAAAGAATAAAGTCTCAAAGCAGCATTTTAAATTTACGGCAGTTATAAGTATACTGCTTTCAGGCATTTTTGCAGCAGTTACAGTTTATCTTTTTATGTCGGGACCTGAAAATCTGACAAGCAGTTCATCTATCTTAAAACATAATATTTTTCTGGGAATAAGTGCATTGCTGTGCTTAGGTTTTTTAATAGCTTCTGAATTTATGATAAAGAGCTTTTCATCACAGAGGAGAATTTTAAAAAATGCCACTTCCGAGCTTCTTGAACTTTTTGACGGAATAACCGATGACATTAAAGAACCTCTTCCTGATATAAATATACTCAACAAAAAACTTGATGATTTAAAAGATATTTCATTAAAAATAAGTGATCTTGAAAAAAAGATTGATGATATAAATGAAGAACTGTCTCAAATACACGATATTGAAGAAAAATATGATATTGAGATTGAAAATCAACAGAAAAATCAGTGGGAACTTGAAAAACAGATTGAACACCTCTCCAACTTAAAGGATGAAAATACCGCTCTTAAACGTGTTATAGCTGAAAATGAAAGGCTTCAAACTGAAGTTTCCGCAATAGATATGGCATATAATACAATACAGAATCTTTCACATACGATTAGAAATTCCTTCGGCATGCACCTCAATACGGAAGCATCAATGCTTATAAAGGAAATCACTGACGGTGCATACGATTCCATGTCGGTTGACGAAAATCTTAATGTATTTATGAATACAAAAGATAAGCTGGTTCCTATAGAGCAGGTAAGCAGCGGTACCATGGATCAGATTTATCTTGCCCTGAGGCTTGCAAGTGCAAAACTTTTGCAGGGCGGTCAAGGTCCGCTTCCTCTTATATTCGACGACAGCTTTGTGAACTATGATGAACATAGACTATATTCAACACTCAAATGGTTCAATGAGTTTTATGATACTCAAATAATTGTATTCACCTGTCATACCAGAGAAGCCGAGCTGCTTGAAAGTTCCAATATAGAATTTAATCTTATACAGATCTGATTCGGCATCTTAAAATTGACCCTACCGGATAAAATTAACCATACTGAATTACAGTTTTATCAGTATTTACAGTAAGTAAAACACTCGGTAATTGTAAAATGTTATCAGCTTACAATATATCCGGAATTAAATTGTTCCTGAAAAATATACCATACAAAACCCCGGTATGTTTTTCAGGAACTCATTTTATATTATGATACAAGTGCCAAAAGTATAAAAATTCGATGCAAGCTTGCTTACCAGAGAATTTATTATCTCCACCTGCATTATATTATAATTCTATTTTACAATCTTAAAATATTCTCCAGCCAACTATAAAGTTTCTCTGCCACCACCCTCCAAGTGATCTTGTAACCACTCTTCCATTTGATGATGATGCATCTATTACGGTGCCTCCTCCGGCACATATACCTACATGACCGCTTACTACTACTATATCACCTGCCCTGAGGTCGGAAAAGTTACTTATCCTGGTATACCTTCCTACACTCTGCCAACCTGCACTGGTAAGATAACTCTGTTTTACACCTGAATTATTTAAACACCAGTATACAAAACCTGAACAGTCAAATGCCCCCGGACCTTTTGCTCCCCATACATAAGGTGTTCCAAGCTTTGAGGAAGCAACAGACAGCAATGTACCAACTCCTCCGCCTCCTGTATAGGCAGGTGCTCCTCCGCCTCCACCTTTATTATTTTTCCCGTTACTCTTTTTGGTTCCGCCTCCCCTTGCGGCAGCAGTGGTTTTAGGCACTACCGGTGCCGGTCTGCGTGCATTATCCGACATAAGTTTAGCAATAGTAAGTGCACCTACTGAACCGTCTGATGAAAGACTGTTCCTCGACTGGAAAGCCTTTACCGCCTGTTCAGTCGCCTCACCGAAATAGCCGCTTATGTTGTCGGCATCCAAATAGCCCCATTTATTCAACATCTTCTGAACATTTTTTACCTGTTCGCTCTGATCTCCAAGTGAAAGTCCATTTGGCACCGCATTTCCTGAAAGGATTGAAGCTCTTGTAGAAGGTCCTAAATACCCGTCAACCACCTGATCATTTTTTGACTGAAATGCCTTTACCGCAATTATAGTATCATTGCCATAACTTCCGTCAGGCACACTTGTCATATAACCAAGCTCAAACAGCCTTTTCTGAAGAGCAAGCACTACATCACTTTTTTCTCCATAGGCAAGAAGATTAGCTTTCACTTCATCTGAATATATAAGGTTTAGAGTTTTTAAGCCTACTCTGCCGTCCTGTTCAAGTGAATTAATTTCCTGAAGTTTTTTTACAGCCTCTTCGGTTTTATCTCCAAATGTACCGTTTACAAGGCTTTCCTGAGCAAGATAACCAAGCTCATACAATCTTGACTGTATACGATAAATATCATCGCCTGAATCTCCACTTTTAGCAGCATAAAACTTTGCATCATCTGCCATTATCATCTCATAGGTACTTTTTCCTACTATACCGTCCTGAGAAAGATTATTTTGTCTCTGAAAGATTTTTACCGCAGCCTCAGTTACAGGACCGTAATAATCCGACGGTTCATCATTTTCCATAAAGCCGAGATACATAAGCCTCTCCTGCAAATCCTTTATTATAGGATGTTGTACACCTATTCTTATAAATTCAGGTACCGGTGCTGTAGTCGGAACCTCCATATCCAATGAAGGAAACTGTGCACCGGTGGGAGAAAGTGCCATAATCTGTGCTGTACTATTATCTGTATCTTCATCTGCAAGCTGTGCGGATGAAGGAGTCGCATAGTGCTGAGAATTTAAAAAGGCACCGCTTACGGCAACTATACCATAAACACACACTATAACCGCTGCTGTGGCAAGTACAGCTACCACTTTAAAGTTTGCTCTGTTTGTAAGATAATTTTTTATTTTTATAAAATTCCGTCTTATATAACTAAAAAACTCATCTATATTTTTAGCAATTCCTTTTTTATCGCCTTTTTTATTTTCTTTATTGTTCCTTTTCTTCATAATGTATTTAACCTTTCGCATTCGGAGAAGAAACTTTATTCTTTTTTATTAATTTTGTTATTTTTTTCAAAAGAAAGCTCACCTGATTCTTTAATTAAAAGCTTATCAGCAAGCTCTATAAAATCTCTAAGTTCAAGGGTTTCACCTCTTATATTCCGCTCAAGCCCCATTTCTTTAAATACCTGTACTATACTCTCTTTATTAAGGTTAAGTTCAGGCGAATTAAGAAGACCGTTTTGAAGAGTCTTCCTCCTCTGGTTAAATGAAGCTCTTATAATCTTAAAGAGCATTTTTTCATCAGCTGCCTTAAGACATTTTTCACCTAATACAAGTTTTATAACTGCAGATTCAACCTTGGGCTTAGGCATAAAACAGTTAGGCGATATAACACCTACCATATATACAGCACAGTAATATGCAACTGCTATTGAGAGTGCACCATAATCTTTACTGCCTGCAACAGCCTGCATTCGTTCGGCAACCTCCTTTTGTACCATAACTGTTATACTTTCCACGGGATAATGTCCCTCAAGCAATTTCATTACTATAGGAGTTGTAATATAATACGGAAGATTCGCCACCACCTTTATACTTCCGGCTTCTGCATACTTATCAATTATTTCACCTATATCAGTCTTTAATATATCTTCATTTAATACAACAATATTGTTATACTCTGAAAGAGTTTCATTTAATATAGGAATTAAAAGCTTATCTATCTCAATTGCTACAACCTTTTTGGCTTTCGATGCAAGCCTCTGCGTAAGGCTTCCCAATCCCGGCCCTATCTCAAGAACTGTATCATCCTCTTTTATATCCGCAGCAGCCACTATCATATCAAGTATATTTGAATCTATAAGAAAGTTCTGCCCATATTTTTTTGAAAGTGTAAAATTATATTTTTTTATTATATCAACCGTATTTTTAGGATTTGAAATCCACGGCATTTGAACCTCCCTAAAATATTCATTAATTTATTTTATAAGCTTCCTATAAAGGAGATTTGCATTTTCAGACGTTTTTTTTATGATATATTCTGTGCTTACCCCCTTTATATCCGCCACCGCATCTGCAACATACTTAATGTATATTGATGAATTTCTTTTTCCTCTAAACGGTTCAGGAGCAAGATATGGACAATCTGTTTCAAGCACTATTGATTCTAAAGGCAGAAACTCTATAACCTCTTTTAATTTTTTTGCATTTTTAAAGGTGGCAACTCCGCCTATTCCAAAAAACATCCCCAGCTTAAGATATTCCTTTGCAAGTTCAACTCCATATGAATAGCAATGCATCACACCGCCTATTTCATCAATTCTATTTTCCTTCAGTATATCAAATGTATCTTTTGCCGAATCTCTTGAATGTATTACTACCGGCAAACCAGTTTTTTTTGCAAGTTCAAGCTGTCTTTTAAATACCTCCTTTTGCAGTTCACGATGCGAATCGTCCCAATGATAGTCAAGCCCTATCTCTCCAACTGCAACCGTCTTAGGAAAGATACACATTTTTTCAATTTCATCAAATACCTGCTCTGTAGTTTGATCCACATACGACGGATGTACTCCAACAGCCGCATAGATATTATCATATTTTTTTGCAAGCTCAATACATTCCATACTCGTTTTAAAATTTGTACCTATATTCACAGCCTTTTCAACGCCAGCATTATAAAGTCCCTTTATAATTTCATCCCGATCCTTATCAAAAGCTTCATCATTATAATGTACATGTGTATCAATTATCATGTTTTACCTCAAGGGAATAAATATATTAGCTATAAAATAAAGTATTAACAAGTGTACAGGATAAAAGGCATAAAACATATATTTAAAACTGTTTTTGCCTTTAGCTCCATTATACATATTTATAGGCACAAGTGCCGCCAGCGCAGCCGGATGGTGAGTTAGCAGCATAGCACCGGCAACAATATTTTTTGAAACAGTTTCAGATCTTAATATATAAAATACAAGTATAAGTGTAATTCCATATATATCATAATCACATTTTATAAAATATGATATTCCTGCACATACCGCATATACTGATATTTTCCATAAGCTGCTTTTATAAAGTTCAAAAAGACTTATCATTGCAAGCCCTATAAATAAAGTAAAAAATACATTCTGGCGGCTTGTATCAACAAATCTTCCGCTGAATGCAAGATCATAGGGAATTTCCGAAATTAAAGCAAAAATTCCAAGCCTCAGCATATATTTTTTTATGTTTTTAGTATAAAACTTCCCTTCTACCAGCATAAAACAATATATCGGAAAAGCCAGCCTTCCTACCACTCTGCACTGCATATATGTGTTTGAAAAAAATGCACTGCTTCTATGTATAAATTTTAGCCTTCTTAATATAACAACCCCTATATGATCTATAAGCATACTTATAACAGCTATTATTTTTAGCTTATCGGAATCTAATGTTTTATATACTTTATGATCCAAGTTATATACCCCGTACATTATTTTAAATAAAAATTGTGTAGATTTTATGATATACTGCAATAAGCACTTTATATCAAAATAATAATCCTGCAAATACTTGCTGTAAAAAATATAAACAAATATATATTATAAAACTTCAGCTCCGCATTTTACTTCATTATAAGGGCTCATTACGGAAAGACCTCCGGCATCATCTTCTGCACATAATATCATGCCTTCAGATATTATTCCCGCAATTTCTTTTGGCTTTAAATTTACAAGCACAAGCACTTTTTTTCCTACAAGCTCATCCGGCTTATACCATTTCCTTATACCGCTGACTATTTGTCTTGTGGCTGAACCTATTTTTATCTGAGAACACAGAAGTTTTTTTGATTTCTTTACTTCTTCACATTTAATTATCTCTCCTACCTGAAGCTGGAGCTTTACAAAATCATCATATTCAATTATAGGTTTAGGCTCTATATCTACACTTTTTTGCCGGTTTTCATCTTTATTGTTAACCGCATCTTCAGCCGGCACATCTGAGCATGCTGTGAGGCTTAAATCCTGTAATTTCGCAACTCTTGCCATTACTTCTTTTGCATCCATCCTTGCAAAGAGTATTCTTCCCTCACGTGCCACCCTTGTTTTGTTGGGAAGAAGCCCAAATCTGTCCATATCTTCAAAACATCTTTTTTCAGCACCAAGTTCATATAGTATATCCCTTGCAGTTTCAGGCATAAAGCTTTCAAGCAGTGATGCACCTATGGTTATAGCTTCAGCTATATTGTAAAGTATATTTTCAAGTCTTGCATGTTTACTTTCATCCTTTGCTAAAATCCATGGTGTAGTTTCATCTATATATTTATTACAACGTTTAAATATAGCCCATATTTCAGTTAATGCATCTGCAACTCTGAGTTCATCCATCTTTGCATTGGCTTTTTCAGCCGCAAGCATTACAACATCCTTTAATTCCCTGTCATATTCAATATGTGAGGGTTCACTGTCATCCCTTGTATCAACAAGAACACCTCCTAAATATTTATTGGTCATTGATACCGTACGTGAAACAAGATTTCCAAGTACATTTGCCAGATCCGAATTATACCTTTCTATCATCAGATCCCAACCAATCGTACCGTCATTGTCAAACGGCATCTCATGAAGTACAAAATATCTGACTGCATCAACTCCAAAGAAATCAACAAGAGTATCAGCATAAAGTACATTACCCTTTGACTTGCTCATCTTATTTTCACCCTGCAAAAGCCAGGGATGACCAAAAACCTGTTTTGGCAGTTCTATATCAAGAGCCATCAAAAATATAGGCCAGTAAATAGTATGGAAGCGTACTATATCTTTACCTATAAGGTGCAGATCTGCAGGCCACATCCTTTTAAATAATTCACTATGATTGCCGTCGCAGTCATAACCTATGCCTGTTATATAATTTGTAAGTGCATCAAGCCATACATAGGTTACATGCCCGGGATCAAACACTACAGGTATCCCCCATGTAAAACTTGTCCTTGATACACATAGATCCTGAAGTCCCGGAAGAAGAAAATTATTCATCATCTCATTTTTTCTTGAAACAGGCTGTATAAACTCAGGATGGCTGTTTATATGCTCTATAAGTCTGTCTGCATACTTGCTCATCTTAAAGAAATATGCTTCCTCTTCAGCATTATGTACTTCACTTCCGCAGTCAGGGCATTTTCCCTCTTTAAGCTGACTTTTTGTAAAGTAGTTTTCACAGGCGGTACAGTACATACCCTCATATTTACTCTTGTAAATATCTCCCTGCTCATAAAGTTTTTTAAATATCTTCTGTACCTGAAGCTCATGATCACTGTCGGTTGTCCTCATAAACTTATCATAAGACGTATCCATAAGATCCCATATTGTCTTTATACGCCCAACTGCTTCATCTACATATTCCTTAGGTGTTTTTCCTGCCTCAACGGCTTTTGATTCAACCTTTTGTCCATGTTCGTCAGAGCCGGTCATAAAATAAACATCATACCCCTGACATCTTTTAAATCTTGCTATGGCATCTGCAAGTATAATCTCATAAGTATTGCCTATATGTGGTTTCCCCGATGCATATGCTATTGCCGTGGTAATATAAAATTTTTTCTTTTTCATTCTTCTACCGGTCCTTTCTTTTATATAAACATCTAATCTGTATTTATCAAATTCACCACTATAAATAATTTCCGTTTTTTATTCTGCATGAAGCAACATACATTACGGAACTTTAGGAGTTATAATTATATTAATTTCCGTTTTTATCTGTATTGTTTTCATTTACTGCACTTACTTTATTTACCTTGACACTTCCCGATTTTTTAAAGTCCTTATCAAACTTCATATCTTTTGTATCTGCACTGCTTTTTCCGTCAACTTCAATTGTAAGATAAAGAAGTTCCTCAAAATTATCTATATATGTATTTGCAATTGCTTTCATAAGCTGCTTATTGTTAATGTCAACACCGCTCAGTGATAACACTCCTTTGTCATTTGTAATTGTAAATGATTTCAGCTTTGCATTTTTATCTACTATATTTAACTCTATAAGCTTTGCAAAAAGCAGGTCGGGATCAAGTATATCTATTGAATTATCCATATTTTGCGTTATTCCGTTAGTTCCGGGTACATATATTGACACTTTCACCACCTGCGGTGTTGTAGGATCGGGCTGTTTATCATCCTTATTTCCTGTTTCACCTAATGACAGCTCATATGCCCGTTTTGCACTTTCACTTGCTTCAATGCTTCGCTCATTGTCAGTTTTTACTTTAGGGCTTGAACATGCCCCTGCTATAAATATACTTGATATAACTACACCTGCAAGTAAAGCTCCTGTTAATATTTTTTTCATCTTTTTCTCCTTAAAATATAACTATAAATAATAATACAGTCCGGTTGTAAAGGCTGTTATTTATAAAAAATCATTGTATTACAAGCCCTAATTATACTAAAAAGAAGCTTTTCTTTCAATAAAAAAACCGTTTTAAAAATTATATTTCTCTTAATTAAAAATACCGCAGCAGCAAAAATATATTATATTTTCACTGCTGCGATCTATATACATTACAATAATAAGCCTATATTTTTTAAGTACTTAGTCGATTAGAACTAAAAATTACAAGCTGTTTAAAAGCCTTTCTCAAATAAATATATTCTGACCTTTAGAAAATAGTCTGTCCGTCAACAGGAGTAGAAAGTGCCTTAAGAGCCTTTTCAACTATCTTACGGCGGAGAGCCTTTTCTTCATCATGGTCAAGTGCAGGATTTCCAAGCGGATGAGGTATCGCAATCGCAGGAACTATCCTGTTTGCACCTACCGTCATTGAAATTGGAGTAACAGTACATACATGTACTACCGGTATACCTGCTCTTTCGATTTCTTTTACCATTGTTGCACCGCAACGTGTACAGGTACCTCATGTTGATGTAAGTATAACTGCATCAACTCCGTCAGCCTTAAGTTTAGGTGCAAATTCATCAGCAAACTTCTTTGCAGATGCAACTGCAGTACCGTTTCCTGTGGTTGTATAGAAGAAATGATAAAGACTTCCTATCTTTCCTTCCTTTTCCATATCTCTAAGCACGTCAACAGGAAGAACTCTGTCAGCATCCTCATTTGCATACACAGGATCATAACCGCCGTGTGCAGTTTCATAAGTATCACTTGTAAGATCGGTTACACCTGTAATATCATATTCTCCATAACGTGTTGCATTTGAACTCTCAATATGATCAGGATTTCCTTTAGGGCATATACCGCCTGATGTTACAAGTGCTATCTTTGCCTTTGAAATATCCTTTACAGCAGGATTCGGTTCAACCCTGTCAAAGCTTGGCATAGGATACTCAGTTACAAATTCCTTGCCTGCAAGCTTTTTAAGAAGCATATCAACCGCTCTTTTTGATCCTCTTTCTTCTTCAAAGAAGTTTACACGTACCCCGTTAGGTATATATCCTTCTTGTGCAGCCGTACCTATACGTTCTTTTCTTACAAGCTTAAGTGCAAGCGGAACCATTTTATCTACTGCCGCCCTCATACCTGCTGCACTGTTTTTTGTGGATATCATATAAACATCCTTTTTAAACATGTCAGCACCCGGATTTTCAACATACATACCTGTTATTACGGGTATACCGAGTTTTTCCTGTACCTCGGCACATATAGTTCCACAGGCAACACCATAGCGTCCTGCATTAAATGCCGGTCCGGCTATAAATAAATCCGGTTTCTGTGATTTAACCATCTCAAGTATATCAGCTTTTGCCTGTTCAAGATTTTCATTAAAATATGAGTCTCCGCAAACTATGGTTGCAACAATCTCAGCTTCACCTTTAAATCTGGCCTTCAGTGCAAGACCCGGACCTAAAACCTCACCGACTCTAAGTTCAGCCTTATAGCCTGCCATTTCTTCTCCACCTATTTGTGCAAAGAACTGGTTTATATAATGAACAACTTTAATCACTTTACAAATCTCCTTTCCTATCTTGCACTAAGCTTGGTAAAGCCTGTTTCATTAGTCGCACCTGTGATTACCTGAAGCTCAACCTCTAATGAACCGTCTTCAAGCACCGTTTTATCACTTGCACCTGCAATCCTTGTTATATAGTCAAGTGTACCTATAACCTTATCAAGCTTAGGCAGTATAATTACCTCATTAGCATTGCCGCCTGTAACCACTGCATCAGCAGCTGCATCAGCATCGGCAAGAGACTGTGATTTTCCGTCCCTTCCTGCATATTCATCTGTTATTATAACAGTTTTAACTCCCTCTGCCTCAATCTTTTTGCAGTTCATTATAAGATCCGTATCAGGATTTCCAAAGCCCTCCTGTGATACTATAACACCGTCAAGATCAAGCATCTTGCAGAGCTTTGCCGTCCAGTCGGAAGACCTCTGTTTATCGGCAAGATATACATTTTCATTTGTAATTATCTGGCATACAAAATTAATTGTCTTTCCATGCTCATCAAATAAATCATGTACTACAGGATTGTTAAGATGTACATATGTAGGATTCTTATCACATGCTGATACGCAGTTGCCTGATATTATCGCACCGTCCATAACCTCGGTAGGATTAAGTATTGTAGGAACTATCTTTTTAGCATCAACTCCATATACATAAGTATCATGCAGGAGTCCCTGACTCTGAAGCATTTGAACATATGCAACCCTGGGAAGTCCCGGATACATAGTAAAGCCTTCTTTGATTGTAGGTGTTTCATATACCCTGGTTTCATCAGGAGTAAGATCCTTTGCAAGTTCACCAAGTTTAACTGCGACTCTGAAGCCTGCAAGTCTCACCGCCTGCTCATAATCATGCTGTTTTATATTATCAACAGGCTCGCATACCATCACAAGATTGAGGGTCTGTGAAAATGGTGTATACTGTGCACCTTTTCCGGTCATATCTATAACACCTTCCTGAAATCCCACTATCTTTCCTGCTGTTACAACAGCCATTCCCTTAAGTGCATATGTCTTGCCTTCTCCTACTGTATCAACCGGTGCTATAACTCCCGGAAAGATGCCTCCCCTGCCTTCGACCTTTACTCTCGGTTCTATAACATCCTTTACCGGTGTAATTCTTACCGATTCGCCCGGTTTTGCGATATCGAATTCAACACCTTTAATCTTTTCGTCCTCAAGGACTACCTGTCTAAGTGCGTCTTTTGACACATACAGAGTACCTGATTCGATCTTTAATTCAGATGCAAACTGTATGTCCTTGATAAAAATGCTTCCTAACTCAAGTCTCACTTATCATTTACCTCCTTAAATAAATTTTATCTGCAGCCGAATATCTTACGACTGTGTTATTTTATTATAATTAACCAATCCCGGCAGAATCAATACCGCTCTTGATTAATGATAAATCAACCTGTTGAAAATCCTCCAGTATTTTGCCGTCATAGCAGTCTTGTTTGAAATTAAATTTAGCACAGCTTTGAATTGCCGATTCTATCATTGAAAGAGATTTCATATCAACCCTGTTTGCATCAGCACTGAGCATAACCGATTTATAAGGCGTTTCCCCGGGTTTTACGCTGCCTGACAGCGGATGCGACATAAGCCTGTAACCTAAATGTATCTTATCCCTTATCTTTTTAAGTATATCTTCATATGTGCATGCGATATATATAACCTCACATTTACCGCCTAAAGCCCCGCCTAATATAGGGTTGTTTGTAATAATTACATATCCTCTTTTCATAAAAAATAAATTCCTTTCGTCTGCATAAGCAAAAACTTACTTACTTTAAATGGCAGGCGTTTAATATCATATCCGGTTCCCTGGTACTGAAAACACAAATATTTCGTTATTATATTAACACTTGAGCCGTTAATAAAAAGGACGAACACATATATAAGAGTGTTTTCGTCCTTTTCTGTCTTTTACAAAATAACTGTATAATTCAGAATACGGTCCGCTCTACAGTTCTTTTGCCTGAAAGATTCACTTTTATACACACTGACATATAAAAGCTTGCCTCTTCGGCGTCCATTGCCGGAACTCTCCCGTAGAACCTCATCCCTGTATTTTATTCTAGATATATTATATATTAATTTTTATATTCTGTGAACCTTTTATTTTTTTAGTCTTTGTTTTCAGGTGTTAATTTTCTATATCCGGATATATCCTTTACTTCTGCTTTTTCTTGAAATTATCAAAATAATCCCGGTGCACCTGTTTAATTGTATTCGTAAGTGCAAACAGAGCAATTATGTTTGGAACTACCATAAAAGAATTAAAGCAGTCCGCAAGATTCCATACTATTTCAACCTTTGCAAGTGAACCTAAAAAGATACATACGGCAACAATACCTGCATAGATCTTAACAGCCTTGGGACCGAACAAATATTTTATATTAGCCTGCCCAAAGAAATACCAGCCTATAATTGTTGAAAATGCAAAGAAAAACAGACATATCGCTATAAATATATCTCCTCCTTTTCCAAACACAGTTGAATAAGCCGCCTGCGTAAGTTTTGCACCTGTGATCGTTTGTCCTGTAGCTTCATCTACAACCTTGCTTAAATCCAATGAAGTCAATATTACAAATGCTGTCATATTAAGTACGACAAATGTATCTATAAATACACCTACCATAGCAACAAAGCCCTGTTCCACCGGATGATTAACTTTTGCAACAGCATGTGCATGCGGAGTTGAACCCATACCTGCCTCATTTGAAAACAAGCCTCTTGCAATACCTTTTGTAACAGCCAGTTTTACTGTCGCACCTATTGCCCCTCCTACTACTGCCTGAGGGTTAAATGCTCCTACAAATATAGACTGCAGTGCATAAAGAAATCTATTTCCATGTGCTATAATCACTATAAGTGAGCCTACTATATAAAGTGCTGCCATAAACGGAACTACAAGCTCTGCCACCTGCGCAATCCTCTTTATACCACCTACAAAGACAAATAAAGCAATAACTGCAACAAATGCACCCATAACAAACTGTGGTACACCGAAAGCTGTATAAAATGCATCCGCTATTGAATTCGACTGCACTCCGTTTCCCATAAAACCAAGTGCAAATACTATGAGTACGGCAAATACAGCTGCCATAACTTTTCCCAGTTCTCCTTTAAATGCCGCTTTTATATAATAAACAGGTCCTCCTGTAACCTCACCGTCAACACCCACTTGTTTATACTTTTGTGCCATAATAGCCTCTGCATATATAGTTCCCATACCTAAAAAGGCTGCAACCCACATCCAGAATATCGCACCGGCACCGCCTGTAGCTATAGCGGTAGCCGCACCTGCTATATTTCCTGTACCGACCTGAGCCGCTATAGCAGTGGCAAGTGCCTGAAATGAAGACATACCGTCAGCACCCGCTGCTTCTTTTTTATTAAAAAGTCCTCCAAAGGTTCTTTTCATGCCCTCTTTAAAACCTCTAACCTGTATAAATTTCAGATTAAACGAGAACCATATGCCTCCAAGAACCAATGCAACAACTAATATATAACTTGTAAGAAAATTGTTTACCAGTGAAACAATATCATTTAAACCCTTCAATGTATACTCCTCCTTTTGGAAAATATTCTGCCTTTTTATGTCATCAAAGCAATTTAAAACCTACCCTTAAAAACAGACTGTATGCTGATAAAACACACCCTACCTTACACAGCGGTTTTATATAATATTATATAAAACTCCATATTTGGAAAAAACGGGCTGTTTTACTTTTCTGATCGCATTTACCTCCTTCTGAAATATAATTTATACTCAGCCGTCATTGCAAGAAACAGCTTTATCCCCGCACCACTGCATTACATCAGGCAAAAATATCTTCAAAGGCTCCATATGTCAATATGTACACAGCTATCGCTTATCATTCGCAGGCAAATAGTCATTAGTAAAATTTACATATTTTAATATATCCCCTTTAGATAAATTCGTGTAATTAGTATAACATTTTATCGACTTTTATTCAACTGTTTAAATAAATTAAAGCTTAAAATTCTTAAAAAATTCTTTATAAACACATACTTTGTTGATTTCATATCATCTGTAATAAATTGTTGCTTTTGTGTATTTTTATTAAATTCTTATGTTTTTAACTGTTTTTTGTATATATTTTCTATATTACATAAAATAATAAGGTCTCTTGTAGTTTGACTCTACATGAGACCTTATCATTAATACATTAGTTTAAACATAAATTATTTGCTGTATGATCTAATCTTTACATATTCCGAATTTTCAAAAAAATACTTTCTTATCCTCTGCCTTAATATATTTTTCCCTATAAAAACCGACTTGCTGCTCACCTCATTTTCAAGGAAAAGTATACTGTATTTTGTTCCTGCAAGATCAAACTGCAAATTTTGATCACCTGCCTGTACAAAGCCTTTTGCTCTTACAATATCCCCAAACTCTCCTCTGAGCATCATCTCAAGAATTATTATAAGCTTTTCAGGACAGAGCATGCCCATATTTTCTATTGACAAGGTTTCAAAATCTTCAGCAGTATAGCCGTTTTTCAAAATATCCTCACTTTTTTTAACTGATTGTATAATATTTCCGTCATAATCCTTTAAAAACAGCTGTTGCCACCAGCAATCAGGCATATCTTTATAATGTTGTACCAATATATCCGCTTTATCATTAATGCCTTTTAAGAAAGTTTCTATATCTGATTTTTCAGATAGATCAGTATTTTCCATCTTTGAAACAACTATGGTTTTTGCAAATTTAATCTGATTTATATATAAATCCTTAAATTCATCAAAACGGCTGCTGAAATTATACCCGTCAACTATTGTAATCGGAGCAAGCAGTCCTATTCTCTCATATTCAATCTGTTTTATATTATCAATAACATTTCCAAGCATACCTACACCGCTAGGTTCTACTACAAGATATTCAGGATCCAGAGCATTGGCTATGGTGAGTACTGAAGTAGCAAAATCTCCCTTTGTTGAGCAGCATATACAACCTTCCGTCATTTCCCATATATTAATTTTTGACTTATCTGCATTATCAGTAAGTTTTGCAGAATCTATATCCAGACTGCTGTATTCATTTTCAAGGATTGCAAATTCTCCCTTGCATCTTTTTACCATCTCTTTTATAAAAGTAGTTTTTCCTGCTCCAAGAAAGCCGGATATAATAAGTATTTTCATGATAATCCTTCACATACATAATCGACAGACAGTATATAAAGCTTAAAATTTACAGTTTTATATATTAAAATTATGCTTTTTCTATCTTTACAACAGGTTTAATTAAGTCAGCCGGTTTATCTCTCATAAGGAAAAGAGCCTCTTCAACATGCTCCCAGCCGTCAAATACATGTGTGCTTAACGGTGCAAGATCAAGTCTTCCGCCGGTTACAAGTGATGAAAGCTTCTCCATGCGGAGTCTGCCGCCCGGCATAAGTCCGCCATTTATCATCTTATGTCCCATTCCAACTCCCCATTCAACACGAGGAATTTCAACCATCTCACCTGAGCCAAGATAATTTACATTTCCTATCTTACCGCCTGCCTTTAAGCATTTTACAGCCTCGGCAAATGTTTCAACTCCACCTCCGGCTATAACTATCTTATCAACTCCCTTTCCACCGGTAAGATCAAGTACCTGTTTGTAAATAGGACCGTCCTTATAACTTATAAATTCACCTGCACCGTACTTCTTTGCGGCATCAACACATACTTTTCTTGTACCTACCGCTATTATCCTTGAAGCTCCCCTAAGTGCACAGCCGGCCACTGCCATAAGCCCTACCGGACCTATACCTATTACAAGAACTGTATCACCGAACTGTACATCAGCAAGTTCAACACCATGGAAGCCTGTCGGAACCATATCGGAAAGCATACATGCATCAACTATATTTATACTCTTAGGCAAAAGTGCCAGATTTCCGTCAGCATCATTTACATGGAAAAACTCTGAAAATACTCCGTCTTTAAAATTAGAAAATTTCCAGCCTGCAAGCATACCGCCTGAATGCATGGAATATCCTGCCTGAGCCTCAAGTGAGTTCCAGTCAGGTGTGATTGCCGGCACTAAAACTCTATCTCCCGGTTTAAAGTCCTTTACCATTGAACCTACTTCAACTACTTCAGCGCAACCCTCATGACCGAGTATCATATTATGGCGCTCGCCTATAGCACCTTCCCATAAAGTATGTACATCAGATGTACATATAGCTATGGCAAGTGGTTTACATATAGCATCCATAGGTCCGCATACAGGGCGTTCCTTCTCAATCCATCCTGACTGACCAATCTTTAACATAGCATAACCTTTCATAGTTATATCTCCTTTCTACTATATTGTAAGTTATTGCAAAATAATTATACCACATATTTTTTAAAAAATCACTATATTTTCAATGTATATAATATATTTTTAATTGTATTCATTCAATTTTACAATTATTAAACTTTATAGTGTCTAATATTAATATTTCTTATAACTAAACATTGTATATATAACTATATTGTACATTGATAAACTTAATACGTTAAAACCCTCATGATATACAGCCTTTAAATTAATAAAAATAAATAAAAATATCCCTGCAGGATATAATGCCCTTTAAAGCATTACTCCTGCAGGGATATTTAATTTAAAGAAACACTGATTAAATGTTTCCATGCTAAAATCGCATACACTTTTTATCATTTTCATGCGATTTTAGTAAAATTTTTATAAAATTATATAGTCAGGTTTATGGCTCTATAGTAAGATCTTCAAATGTATCCGAATTGTTGGAATCCGTATCATTTCCACTGTAATGATAGATTATATCCTTGTATCCTTCAACACTTATAGTTATCTCAACTGATGAAAGATCTACATCCACAGCTGATATTCTAATAGCTTTAGGTGAACCGTAAGTGCTGTCGGTTATATAATTAAATTTATTTTTCATAGGAGCAAGTCTATCAAACCTCTCGGCACTGTATAATACACCGTTTACCGTTATCTTTGTCTTACTCTTATCTTTCAAATAAGCCTCAAGCTCTTTTCTCTCAATATCGCCGAAACCTACCTCAAAATATTTACTATTTCCGGAGCCTACAACTTTAAAGCTGTTAACCTCATAGCCTCTCTCAAATGTAAATTTAAGGTCCTCGTAGCCTTCTTTTGTTATTGATATAATATTTGCACTCTGATTAAATCCGTCCGTACTTAAATAAAGTTTCTGTATATTATTATCTTCACCGATAACATAGGTCCTGGTTGAATTTCTGCCAAATCTTTCTGCTTTATTATATTCTACGTCATTTACTTTAAGTGTAAAATCTCCGTCCTTTATATAATTTGCTACATCATCAGAAGCAGCATCCTTAAACGCAACCTCAAATCTGTCAGGAGCAGGCATATAATAATCCTTTGCTAAAAACTTAAGACTTTCTATCTCAGGAGCGGATTTCTTTGCAGGCTGCTCAGGCTGTGCATTTTTATTTTCTATACTGAATGTAAGATCCTCATAACCCTCAATCTCTATTTTTACAGTATTTACAGGTTTTGTAAATGCAGTATCCGCAAGTACAAGATCTCTCATTATTCCCCTGCCTCCGGGTGCTTCAGCCATTTTATAATAATTATCTCCATAATAGCCCGCTTTATACTCAGTATCATTTACAAATACTTTTTTATTATTTGTCTTAAAGTAATTGACTACCTCATTATCTTCGCCGTTAAATGTTACAAGATAATACTTTTCACGGCTTAAGATATTACTTGTCAGTTTTACCTGTTTAACCTCGGGAGCTTTTTTCTTTTCAGGCTGCTTAGGAGTATCCGGTGTTTCACTGTCTGAAGTTCCGTTTGGATTTTCTACTTTAAATACAAGATCTTTATATCCGTCAGCAGTTACCTTTACGGTATTTACCGCCTTAGTAAATGAAGCCGCTTCAAGTTTAAGATTCCTGTATATAGCATATCCGCCTTCTGCTTCAGCTATATTGTAAAAATTACTTCCGAAATTACCTTTTATATACTCAGTATCATTTACAAATACTTTAAGATTTTTTGCTTTAAAATATGCTTCTACATCCTCATCGCTGCCTTCAAATTCTGCAATGTAATATGCTGCAAATACATCTGAGCGCTTAGTTGCTTTTTTAAATACAGGAGCATCTTTCTTTGTTTCCTGGTCCGGATTTTGCGGATTCTCAGGTTTTTGCGGCTCTTTTTCACCGTCCTTGCTTATATCAAAGCTTGCTGTTTTAAGAGCATAGCCTTCACCTGCTTTTACATAAACGGTATATTTTCCTTCTTTTTTAAACAATCCACCCTGAAGTACAAGAGATCCGTCCTTTTTAATATAATTATCTTTTCCGCCAAGTGCACCTTCAGTTTCTGAAAGTACTCTTTTCTGAGTAAATTCGGGACCGTCAAGTGTTACTTCATAAACAGCTTTTAAGTAAGAACCTTTTTTATCATCCTGTGTATCAGATGAAGCATTTATATACACATCCTGTCCTATATAATATTTGTACTTATCATCAGAAGCCTTTGCTTTAGGATTTTGATTAAGTTCAAATCTTACATCCTCAAGAACATTTGTTATTGTAAGCTCTAAATTATTTACCTGATAACCCTGTGCCTCTATTCTCACCTTATGTTTGCCTATAAGCGGCGTATTATATGAATTAAATGCTGCCGGATATATAGTTAAGGTCTTTTTATCATCACTTATGCTGTACTGCTTAAGGTAATCATCCGATCTGAGCGGAGCACTGTTTCCGTCTACTGTTATAGACTTTATTGCCGCTATATAATCAGGATCACTTGATTTAAGTACAAAATTTTCACCTTTTTTTACATTAGTTCCCTCAAGGGCAGGAGCTTCCTTACCTATCGCATCTCCCCTGTTTTTGAGTTCACCAAGCAGTCCGTCCTCAAGTACAGTTTTATATCTTACAGGATTATAGCTGCTGTCTGAACCGTTATTAGCTGAAATATAATCTGAAAATTTAACTTCAACTCCCTGGTGCCTGTTATCCTGTACATAATTAAGATACTTATCAAAATCATATAATTTATCAAGGTTTTCACCTGCAAGTACCGCAGGTTTATGATTTATAAGCCATCTCCTTGCAACAGCCGTTGCATCCGGAAGTCCCGGTTTTATATCATTAAGAATAAGTGCGTTTACAAGAAGATCATGGTTAAAGAGATAGTATCCGTTTACAGGATTTACAAGACCTTCAGTACCTGCATCCAGACTATTTCCAGAACTGCCTTTCTTTCTGGTTCTCGCACGCCCCGTAGCACCTGAAACTGCATCAACTCCTGCATTTTTTATGATATCATTTACATTATAACCAACAGATGAAGTATCTCCCTGTGTAACCTCAACTTCTTTTTCTATAACACTGTAACCGTCTGCATATATTGTTATCTTATAATTTCCAGCCTCATCAAGCAGAACCTTTTTTGTATTTTTGTCAGTACCATAAATATGGAATACATTTCCTATAAGAGACCATTCCTTTATATTCTCAAGGTCTTTTTTTACACCTGAGGGTTTTGTAAGAACAACTCTTGTTATAGGATTCTTTATAGTATTTCCAAAAGTCCTTCCGCTGGGGCTTACTATATTAAAAAGTATATCCTCACCTGTCCTTGGACTTGATGTAGAACCCGAAAGCTGTAGATTATAGGTTTCACTGTCTACAAGATGCATAGGAACAGTTACTGTAGTATCTAAACCTTCAGCTTCTATGTTGAGGTAAAACCTTCCCCTTACAGCAAGATTTTTCTGAGGTAAGCTTATTTTAATAACCCCTGTAGTTCCATAATCTGAAGTTATAGTTTTTGAAAAATTCAGCTCATTATTTAATGGTCTATACTCATAATCAAGTACCTTTATATTGCTTACTTTATTAAACCATTCTTTCTGCTGATTATTCTTAAGCGAGAATTTTATCTCTCCTGTACCGTTTCCAAGAGCATCAATTTTGATATCAGGTGAATAGTACAGCAGCTCCTCACCGCCTATATTTTCCTTTTCTTCTTTTGTATCAAGTTCAAATGTTGTCCTTAGTGGTGCAGTCCTTATCTTTCCGTTTTTATCATAATTGTTAAGATTGTAGTCAAATGTAGATATTGGACCATTTGAAAATACATACTTAGGTGCATTATTCGGATTTCCGGCTTCAGGCAAAGCTGCCGCCTCACCCTGTCCTATAACAGCATTATCTTCAAGTCCGTCAGATTTCCTGACTACCTTTACTTTCTTAGGTTCTTTTACTGTGCTAAGCCACTTAACTATAGTACCCTGTGTGTCTACATTTGTAACAGCCGAGCTTATATCGGTACCGTCCACATATATATTATAGTCTGAAGCTTTCCCCTGTGTAAAAGCTATTGACACATACCTTATCCAGCCAATCTCTCTTGTAATAACTTTTGTTGCATTTTTGTCAAGCAGCTGTGTTTCTTTATTATCCGGAACTGAAGGATTTTCTTTTCCATTATCCGGATTTGACGGTTTGTTTTGCTCCGGATTTGACGGTTTGTTTTGCTCCGGGTTTGACGGTTTGTTTTGCTCCGGATTTGACGGTTTATTTTGCTCCGGATTTAACGGTTTGTTTTGCTCCGGATTTAACGGTCTGTTCTGCTCCGGGTTTAACGGTTTTTTCTGCTCCGGATTTGACGGTTTGTTTTCATCAGGAGTTGAAGCTCCCTTTCCGTCTGAGGTTGAAGAACCGCCGCCCGAAGAACTTCCTCCCCTTGAAGAACCGCCTCCTGAAGAACTTCCTCCCCTTGAAGAACCGCCTCCTCTTGAAGATCCTCCTCCTGAAGAACCGCCGCCCATAACTACTTTAGATTTCTCCCCTGAGCTTTTACCGGCTACTGAGCTAAGTCCTTTATCCTTTTCAAAATGCGGCTTATCTTCCTCATCAACCCACTGACCTTTTTCATTTACTTTATAGCCCTCAGGTTTTGCATTTGTAATAAGCTTTCCGCTTACTTTATCGAAGTAATAGCAATATCCTTCAATCCACTGCCAGCCTGTAAGCATCTTTCCTGCCGTACTTCCCTGTGCAGTGTCAAGGAAGTATTTAAAGCCGTCAGGCGCATCTAACCAGCCCTGTTTCATAACACCTGTAGCCTTATCTATATAATACCACAGATTATTGCTTAATACCCAGCCTGAACTTGGCTGACCCGACTCATTATAGTGCTTCCACGCACCATTTACTTCTTTCCAGCCTGACAGTGAACTGGCATCTGCTCCAAAACTCTGTGAGAGCATACATACAGATGCTAAAACACATACAGCTGATTTTTTTAATAACTTCTTTCTCATTCATCCCTCCTATTAGATTTTAATTTTACTGAAGTTAATTTTTCACTGAGCTTCTATGAAATCCTATTATAAATTAATTTCACATAAGCTCATTTATATATTAACCTGTTCAAAACATATACTGCCATAGTTTTATGTTTACTCTATTGTAAAATAATCCGGCAACTATATTTTTACAGGTTCTATGCTAATTTACACCTCCATTATCTCTGTATATTAACATATAAACTAATATGTTCCAACACACACTATATTGTAAGAGCATGTGAACACCGGAGCTGCCAATATAACAGCAAAATAAGGTTTTTGTCAATATCTTTTATATACATTTATATTGTGTACCCAAAAAAGAACATACACTATATAACTATCGCAGCTGCGTTTGTGGCTGTAGCTGCGATGATAATCGGCTGTAAGCCAAACGTTAGCGCCGCGCAGGACACAATAGCGCCTGCCGAGGTTACGGAGCTAAAAGCAGTT
>ERZ772772.146-NODE-146-length-43100-cov-16.877524_pt1 | contig 43100 bp, 15 predicted proteins | sample MGYA00511484_ERZ772772 | MGnify/ENA primary metagenome ERZ772772 (study PRJEB29015, sample SAMEA2737913) | human oral metagenome | biome: human oral; feature: human-associated habitat; material: dental | place: China | collected 2088 ... | reverse complement strand
GGACCGGTTCATCCCGTTCCTCGCGTTCGGACCGACGCTGCGGAAGGTGATCTACACGACGAACTCGATTGAGTCTCTGAACTACCGGCTCCGCAAGATCATCAGGAACCGTGGCCGCTTCCCCAACGACACTGCCGCGATCAAGCTGCTCTGGCTCGCCATCAGCAACATCAAGGACAAACGAACTCGGGAACGCGCCAAGGAAGCCGGCAAGCCCAAGGGCCAACGCAAAGCCCCCGGCAAACTCGTCGCAGGCTCCGTCGTCCAGGGCTGGAAAGCAGCCCTCGGCGAACTCTCACTCATCTATCCCGACCGCATCAACCCATACCTGTGACCCACACCACTTACACAAACACCTTGACAAGCTCGGGCGTCCCGCCCGGGCACGATCCTGCACGCCGACCGGGGAAGCCAATACACCTCGTGGTTGTTCGGGCACCGTCTCCGCGAGGCCGGCATCCTCGGCTCGATGGGCCGGGTCGCGTCCAGCCAGGGCAACGCCGCGATGGAGTCGTTCTGGTCGACCATGCAGCGAGAGCTCCCCGATCACCGGTCATGGCCATCGAGGGTCAAGCTTGCCTCGGCCATGTTCGAGTAGACCGAGGGCTGGTATACCCCGCCGTCGCCACACAAGCCTCGGGGTGCTCTCCCCGCACGAGTACGAAACCCTTGCCGCCCTCACCGGGACCGCAGCATGACTCAACAAACACAACCTGCCCGGAGAACCGGGTCAGGCTCCAAGACGACCAACTCCGAGTCGAGAACAACAGGCCCTTCGAAATGCTCCTCGACCCCGAGATCAACGCGAACGCCCTCACCTGGGCCCAAGACAGCAACAAGACCCGAACCAAAACCATCGACGATGGCAAGGGTGCAAGTCTTGTGCACAGGGTGGAGCTAGCGGGAGGCTTGTCGAAACTTGCCCCGGCGCTGGCGCGGATGGTCGCGAGCCACAGGGCTATTCGGAGGCGTACGTGTCCACCAGGCCCACCGAGGCGGAACCTCCTTCAGCTGTCTCGACCGGACGAGGCTGCCCTTCAGGAGGCGGAAACTGCGTACCTGTAGGGGCGGTCATTGAAGGCGATCGCGAAGGAAGTTGGGATCGGACATGAGCGGCTGTCGCGCCTCCTCCGCGAACGCGAAGTCAGGCTACGGAATCAGTCCCCTACTCAGGAAGAGACTGCTCAGATGAAGACACGCTACAACGAAGGCATGTCACTTGAACGCATCGGAGCAGTGCTGGGCTACTCGCCTGGCACCGTCAGGACCCATCCAGTTGGATGCGTTGACTGAGATTAAGGCGGCTCGTGCTGGGCTACTCGCCTGGCACCGTCAGGACCCATCTGCTCGCCGCCGGGATCGTTGCGCGCGACTCGCACGGGCGATAAGCCTCCGCTTTCAGGCCGATCCGTGATCTTCGAACCTGCATTCGACTTCGTCGAACAGGGCGTCGTGAACGAGGAGGTGGACCTCGGCGCTGAGCGTCCGCCCCGAGTGAAGATCTCCCAGATTTACGCGCCGACGTTGACCACCACGCCCAGAGACCGTTCCACCCGTCGTGGGGTCTGTCCCGGCTGGTCGGGGGTGGGGCAAAGCTGCAACCAGCTTCGACGGCACGACCCTTGAACGCCTGCCCGAGTGGCGTCCGCTTCATCGGATTGAGGTATGTCGGGCCCCTGCGAAACTACTGCCAACAAGGACGGAGAACCGCGAAACTGTCCAATCTCCTGGCAGCGGCACGCGAGTCGACACGAGATGTCGACGAACGTCCTCTCCCTGAGCAGAACACGCTGCATCGCTCGGTCATCGAGCTCCTCATCGAGGACTACGAAGCCGGCGTCTCGACATACGAGCTTGCCAAGCGGTACAACGCGCACCGCAGCACCGTCCGCGACACGCTCCTTCGCGTAGGGTTCGACCTCAGCGACGAACAGAAGGCCGAGGCACGGCGCCTGTTCGCCAGTGGTGCGGCCCGCCGTGAGCTGACGGAGATGTACGGGGTGAGCGAGTCCACGATCAAGCGGGTGCTTGGCATGAGGTCGTGACTCCTCATGTCCGTCTCAAGTTGCGTCGACACGAAGGGCTCCATGTGAGGCGCGGGCCGCGCTCCGGACACTCGAGACGAATGGCGGGACGCTTTCCATCGATGGTTGCCGCCATATCTAGGCTGGTACCACGCAACTCACACATCAATGCGGCGTCATAGGTGCAGATGCGTCCTGGGGATATCTCCAAAACCACCCTCGCCCCTCTCGACTCTGGACCTGCTCAGTGCCCCTTATGGCGCCTGTCGCACCTTTTGGCGTTTGGGTCTCTTTGCGACCGGCTGAACATTACGGCGCCGACAAAGCAAGTTCTCGTCCTTGGTGTTCTCGCGCACCTCAAGGCGGCCAAGGATTCGCTTCTCGGTCGCCGGTGTCCAGTAAACCTCCAGGTGTTTCCGAGCGCGTGTTATCGCGGTGTAGAAGATGCTATGCGAGATGTTCTCCTCGGTGGCCTCAGTGATGACGACCTTCACAGAGTCATACTCCAGACCTTGGGCCTTGTGAATTGACACCGCATAGGCAATCTGGAACGGCACGATCGTGTTCACAGAGTCATCGTCAGCATCGGTGTCACCACGTTCGAAGACGTCGAACTGGACAACTGAGCCTTGCACCAGCCGGAGTTCTGGGAGCAGGAGTTCGCCATCTGCTACGTCCCGTTCGATGTCGACGTCGAAGGTGACGCGCCCAGGTGCACGATCGATCCCGACGATCGTGCCCTTCATGTTGTTGAAGATGACTGGGCGGAATCGCTCCGTCTCGTTGAACAGCACGGGATCGCCAACCTTGTACACGGACTCTCCCCAGGTCACCGCTGGCCTTGGGTTGCTGGCCTGAAGGAACCGGTTCACGTTGTTGATCCCGTAAAGGCCGTCATAGTTGAGGCAGAGCACGATCTCGTCGTCGCCATGTCGTGCGAACAGTGACTCGCCCAATACCTTCGAGTACCCGTTCTTGGCGAGTGACTCCTCAATGGTGTCGTCAAGTTTGCGCACTCGATCCCAGAGGGTCAGCAGTGACTGGTCGGTCGTGCGGTAGGGGTGCTTCAGTTCGTGTACGGACTCCTGTGGGATGTACGAGCGAATCAAGCCGAACCAGTTGCCGAACTCGATGGACTCGATCTGGTACACATCGCCGACAAGAACGAGCAGATCGAACGATGTGTTCTTGAGGACTTGCAGGATGCTGGAGTTGCTGATCGTGCTGCACTCATCAATGACGACCACTCCAAAGTGTCCTGATGTCGCCCCGTATCCTCTGAGATGTTTCGTGATCGTGTTGAAGTGTGCGCCAGGCGCGTCCACGCGTCGCTTGAGGTTGTCAACAGCAGGGTTGGTATGCGCCAAGAAGAGCTTCTGTTCGCTCGCGAAGTAGTTGGCGATGTGATTGACCATCGTGGACTTGCCAGTGCCAGCAGCACCGTAGATCAGGGCCACTTTCGATTCGGTGAAGAGTTCCTTTAGGGCTTCGGCCTTCAGCTCGTCATCGACCTTCTTCGGGTCGCCGTCAGGGAGCTGGGAGTTGACGTCGAGCCATGCCTGGACGTCAACGGTGTAATTGTCCACGCCTTTGGAAGCCAGTTCCTGTAGCTTCTTGATGATGGCGACGGTGTCATCTTCGTAACCAGTGATGAAGACATGGCCGTTCGCGTGCTGCAGTTTCCGGGGGGCATGGCTAGTTGTTGGGGGCAGAGCGTTGTTGTGCCGACGGATGAGATCGTCGATGTCGCCCAAGTCTTCAACCTCGGCTTCAGGGGTGTAGATAACGCCTCGCTGCTCGACATTGTTGCGCACACGTCGAGCAAGAAGCTCGTGTTTCCGTGTTGACGAGTCGATGCTCTCGGCGAGGTCGGCGAACCGGGGATTGTGCCCACGCGGCGAGGTGCAAAACGGCATCGCATCGAAAGGTCGGCAGCTGCGAGAGACATGCATACCGGAGAGTGGGTCGCATGGGTTAACGTCGTACTGCGCTTTTAGGACTTGGTTGTTCATTCGTAGCATGAGGTAGCGCAGTAGTTGTGTGCCGGGACGGTTGTGTCGGATAATCTCGCGTGCGGCATCAAGCGCAGGGAATATGATGGGCGTTAGCTGTGCGGTGCTGAGCGCCCAGGTCTTCACACTGTTATATGCGGCATCGGATGAATCGATGAGGTCGAGCAGGCTGTGTCTGGTGCTCGTGAGGTATTGCATTAGGTTTCGATACTCGATGTGTCTCGACTGGACCTTTGTCTGCTGTCCGAGGAGTCGCGAAAAGTTGTCGAACTCGCAGGGGCGTATCGATACCCACCAGTCGCGAATGATGATGATTGGCATCGTCTGACCAAGAACATCAATGGAGTCACTAGCGAGCTCAAGTTTCGCCGCGTACTTGTCTGTTACGTCGATGTTTGTGAAGCCGATGATGCGGTCGAACTTGCTGGTGCGGTTGTGGGCGAGGCTGAATGTAACCTCGTAGTAGATCTGGTGACCAACGAAGAATGGGCGCGAACTGTTGATGTAGTAACGTTCGGTTCGACCAGTGAGAGGATCATTCTTTTTAGCGTCGATGTGACCCGCTATCTTCTCGTAGTACGCGGCGAGTTCTGGGTCTTGATGTAGCGGGAATTGTTCCAAGTTCTGAAGGATCTGGATTTTGAACTGCCGCATCGCCAGGCCGCGGGTGCGCAGCAGATACTCGTAGTATTTGAGCATCAGACGCTCGGATGGATCGCGATCGAGTGTGTAGTGTGAAACACTGATCTGCAACAATGCATGAAAGCGAGTCAGAAGACGAAAGCGAGCGTCCCCTTGTGCAGCGGCGCGGGCGTCGTTAAATTGCGCCTGATAGTTGAATGTTACTGTGGGGTCTGGAACGTGCGACCAGACGATCAGACCTTCGACAAGATCACGTAGGTACTGAAGCAGGTTCTGCGAGAGAAAGCCGCGATCATCTTTGATGGTGGCGATGTTGCGATCGATGGCTTCACTCGCAGCTTGCAGTTGTTGCTCTACTGTGGCCATGCTGCACGACCTTCCTGCAGGCGACGAGTCTCCGCAACGGTGCGCAACGCCGCTGACGTGCTGCGCCATCGCAGTGACCTCCCGTGAACGGCGAGTGATCTCACTTGGTGGCCTCCTCGTTCAGGGCCAGGATCTGACGCGCGACAGCTGTCAAGTCGTGATTCTCCGCCACGTCAACATTGATCTCGCCCTTGTAGACATCGTTGTGGTCACGGGCAGTGAGCTCCCAAGTACCGCGAATCGACGTAAGCGAACGATCAGCGACAACCAACACGATCTTCTTGTCTTCGGACTCGTAGGTTCCCCGCGGCCGCAACTCGCGCACATACAGGTTGAGGTCGACCGAGTCGTCGTTCTTGTATCTGATTGAGGACGGGATGTACTGCGACAGATTTGTCGTGTAAAGGTGGTCCATGCTCGCGTAGTTCGGGGTGTCAAGTGAGCGCTGTGCCGGTCCCCACTCACGTGGTGGGTGAGGCAACTTGAGGTCAGAGAAGTCGTCCGCCCACTCGGGTTTGATGTAATCGAAGGCAATGATGTCCCCTTCGAGATGAAGGTTCATCTCGACATCGTGGAAGAACGTTGTCGTGCGGTTCGTGATCTTGATGGTGGCAGGGCGAAGCTGGCTTGCTGCGATCTTGGGGAGCGCCGCTGTCCATGCGGCACGGAAGCGATCCTTCCACTGATCGATCGACTCGAGGTACTCCTTCTCAGAGCGATTCTTGGACTCTTTCCACGCCTTGGCGACCGATGACAAGCTCTTGTTGAATGCCGATGCATAATGTCCCGACCTGCCAGTGAGGCCAGCCCTGCGTGATGCTGTCGTCGGCGTGCTCGGCTTCTTTTCGGGCAGCGCTGCAACGAGACTTGCACAGACCCTATCCACGTACTCGTCGACAGTGCTCTTCTCGTCAACGGTTACGGAGGCAACCTCACCGAGTACCTCAACCGCGAAGTCAACTTCGACTTGTGCTCCTGCCGAGCCACGCTGAACCAGAAGATCGAACTCTGCAGAGTTCGCTTCCCGTGTCTCACCATCGGCGCGTATGTAGATGCGACCGTCTGTGAGAGAGTCACCACTCGCACGGCATGGGAACGGGCCCTGTCCAAGCTTCGGCGGATCCACGATGATCACGAGCACTTGGTTTGCCGTTCCCTCTACCGGCACCCACACGATGTCCCAGCGAGGTCCGGCTGCGCCGACGTACTTCTGGATCACCTTCGAGATCTCCATCATCTCGACGGGCGGTATACCCGTGATAGCGTCCTGTGCCACGCCGATGATCATGACGCCGTACCCCTCGAAAGCCGTGGCTGCCACGTTCGGCATACGGTTTGCAGCGCCGAGGATGAACTTGGCGATCTTCTCCTTGTCCTTCTTCGTCGAGAGATCAAGCGTGCTCTTGAGCTCGAGGTAGTGACGCTCGGCCAGGTCACCCTGCTCTGCGACGGCAGTCACAAGCGCCTGTGCCGCCAGAACACCTCGTGGCGCGCGAGTGATGTCCAACTCAGGCATCAGTCGGCTTCCCCCTCGGCAAACAGCTCAGCTTGCTCGAGCACCAGCTCAATCGCTTTGGCCTCGGCGTCGGGCGGATAGTCGTAGCGTGCCAGCAGGCGTCGCACATTGGAGCGCATGGTGGCACGGACGGAGTCCTTGAGATTCCAGTCGATCGTCGCGGACTCCCGAACGGCCTTGACGAGCTTCTGGGCGATCTCCTTGAGTACCTCGTCGCCAAGCTCGAGCACGGCGACATCGTTCTGCACAATGGCGTCGTAGAAAGCGACCTCATCCTCACGAAGCCCCAGCGTGCTGTGGCGTTGCTGGTCATCGCGCATCTGCTTGGCGAACTTCACCAGTTCCGCGATGATCTCTGCCGTCGTGAGCGACCGGTTCGTGTACCGGTTGATTGCCTCGTCGAGCAGTTCAGAGAACTTTCGCGCCTGCACGAGGTTGATGCGCTGCATGGTGCGGATCTGGTCGTTGAGGAAACGACGCAGCAGCCCCATCTGCAAGTTTGGCTTGTCCTTCTGTGCGAGCGAGTCGAGAAACTCGTCACTGAGAATGGACAACTCGGGCGTCTCGACACCGGCGAGCTTGTAGATGTCGACAACCTGGTCGGCAGCGACCGCTTCGTTGAGCAACTGCCCCAACGCCGTGTCGATCTCGACAGCCCCGGAGCCACCACGCCCCGAGTCCGGGTTCTGGATCTTCAGGATCGCGGCCCGTACATCGTTCTCCGGACGCTCGAAGTCGATCAGCCACAGCCGTGTCGTGCGCAGCGCATCGTCTGTATCCCGGTGCTCGACGGGCACACCCTCGGTGATGAGCTGGTGCAGGCGGTAGTTCTCATCAATCGGGCTTTGCGACTCAGCCCGGCGCACCCGCTTGACTGCCTCGTCGACAAGGGCAGGGGAAGTTCCGGGATTGATGCGTCGGATCGCATCACGTAGCCGGCCCCACAGGAACACCTCTTCATAGGAGTCTCGCTCCGCTCCGGGCTCACCCGGCGCGATATCGGGGCCGTGCAGGGTGCGGTAGCCCAGCTCCGCGAAGTATTCCAGCGCGGCCAGCTCGACGGTGTTCTCGTTAAACGCGTTCACGATGCAACCTCCAGCGTCGATTCATCCACCCAACGCGCCAACACACTAAGCGCCGCCAGGTATTCCAAGGCTTGCTGTTCCGGCATCTCCTGGTGAGCCTCGTGAGCAAGCGGGTTACGGATACCAGCGAAAACGCCCTCGGCAAACATGAGCGCTCCACGTTGTACGGACTTGAACGTGCTGCTGCCGTCGTTCTTCATTCGGTGTAGACGGGGCTTACCCGCCGCAGGTGCCTGCTCGCTGAACGCCTGGTTGAAGAGATCTGTCTCGCTCACATCACGACGACCGAGCTTGTTCTGTGTCTCGGCGTTCAGCTTGCGGATCGCTCCTTCGACGGCCTCACGGAAGTGCCCTGACTGCCACAACGACGAGGCGCCGTCCCAGACCCACGGGTGCAACTTTGCGGCCGACAGCTCTGGTGCGTCATCCCCAAGGTTTTGCTCAATCTCGGCCTTGCGTTCCAGTAGAGATTTCGCGCGTAAGCAAAGCGGACGCACTTGCTTCCATTCACCCGTAGCGCTGCTCAGTAACGCCAATTTGGAGAGTACACCGATTGGGAGTACTCGACGAACGATCATTTCTACAACTTGTAGCTGCTGGGTGATCTCCTCGGAAGAGGCTGCCGTCTCGTAGAAGTCGATGCGTCCGGCCTCATCTACATGTCTCTCGGCCGTCATTCCAATGAAGCGATCAAGTTCTTGAATGGCCCATTCGGTGTTGAGGCTGGTCATGATGCGGCCTCTTCGTTCGGTATACGTATACGCCCGGAGAGCAGTTCGGGAAGAAGGACGTCGCGGAGCGCAGTCAGACGATCCGGCTCGACGCACAGGCTCTCGGCACGCATCAGCAACGCGAGCGTCGATTGCTTTACTTCTGGCGTGGCACTTCTGAAATCAGGCACTTCGATCGCAAGCACGTCATCAGGCCTCACCCGCTGGTGGCTTCCCGATGTACCAGTCACGCGCTTCGGTAGTTCTTCGCGGAAGAACGGATCACGAAGCGCAAGCCATACTGCCGCTAGCTCCAGCTCGTTCTCAGCCTTCACGACCAGAAACTCGGTAGATGCAAGTGCCGGTACCTCTGACGCACCGGAAACCCACCACGTTCGATTGAATCGCGGGTTGAGCCGTGAAAGGAGAATTGCACACTGCGGCACTCTGAGCTTGTTGCTCATGATGGTTGATGCAGCGACCCGCTCGGGTCGAGCCCTGGAGTCGAACGCCGGAAGGCTGAAATGCTCAACAACCGCATCGCCCAGCTTGGACGGATTCACCGATTCCTTGAACGAGATTGCGATGGTTTCCAGCGGGGCGATCGGAAACTCTCCGCCGAGCTTCTCTGAGTGCGCATCGATCAGATCAGATATAAAAGCAATGGCGCGCCGGTTCGACTCGATCTTATCGTCGAGCGCACCGAGCGTCGCGGCGATGGCGCGCTGCTCGGAGAGCGGCGGCACAGGCACTTGGATCGCCGCAAGGGATGCTTGGCTTAGCTTTGGCTGCGCCGAACCGGTGACGTAGCCAGAAATATCGGACTCCTCAACTGCATAGGCCAAGTATCGCGTGTCATTGTCGCCGTTTCCGCGAAGCACGTGCGCATGGTTATTGACCCAAAATCTCCCATCGGCCAAGAACGCAATGGGGGTATTCCGACTCCGAAGATTCTCATCATCCTCTGCGACAAGCAGATGAAGACCTTCAAACAGATATTCGTCAACATAATCCACAACACCACTAGCGCCGTAATACGGATAGGGCCCAGCGTGGCGATCAGATGCCTTGATTGATCGGTAATGGAGCCGTGTCATGAGTCCAGCGCCCCCAGCCTTGGTCGGACCTCGTCCTCCAGCTCGCGCCCACGCTTGAACTCCGCGAACAGCTCGTTGGTGAGGCGTTCAATCTTCTCGTCGATCGGTTCGTCGTCGGCCTCGGCGGCACCGACGTAGCGGCCAGGCGTGAGGATAAAGTCATGCTCGGCGATCTCTGCCAGCGAGGCGGCTTTCGTGAAGCCGGGCACATCCTCGTATCCACCATCGTGGTTGCGCCAAGCATGGTAGGCACCCGCGATCTTCGCGATGTCGTCGTCCGTCAGCACACGCAGACGGCGCGTCTCCATTGTGCCGAGCTTGCGGGCGTCGATAAACAGCACTTCACCACGACACTTCCGGTGGCCGCTGCCGTGCCGGGCCCTGGAGACGAACCAGAGCGCGACCGGGATGCCGGTGTTGAAGAACAGCTTGTCGGGCATCGCTACAATGCAGTCCACCAGACCGGCCTCGACGAGCTTGCGGCAAATCTCGCCCTCGCCTCCGGTCCTGGAGGACAGCGATCCGTTCGCCAACACGAAGCCCGCCGTGCCCTTGGGGCTCAGATGGTGCATGAAGTGCTGAACCCATGCGAAGTTAGCGTTGCCAGCGGGCGGCGTGCCGTACTTCCAACGCGGATCGTCGGCCAGCTTGGCATCCCACCAGCCTGCCGCAGGGTCGTAGACGCGCCCCTTGTACAGCTCAAGCATCTCGACGAGAAGCTTGACCACCCAGCGGGGCGTGTAGAACGCTCCGGCATCCTTGCCGGCGAACTGGCCGAGGAAATATTCGTACACACGGCCGAGCACGTCGTCGGCACCGTGGTCATCCGTCTCCGTGAAACCGATAGAACCGATCAGATCAACCAGCTCACCCAGGCGCCGCTTGTCGAGACCGTCGCGCCCGTAGTTACGCGGGAGCACACCACGGGACGTTGGGTTCTCCTTCTCGATGAGATCCATCGCCTGGTCGATCTGCTGTCCGATCTCGGGCTGCTTCGCCACGGACTGGATGTAGCCCCAACGCGCCAACTCCGGCACCCAGAACACATTGTGACTGGTGTACTCGTCGCGGTCTTCGAGGAAGTCCGGCAGCCGCTCCGGCTTGATGCCATCGGCGGCCAGCTCGGCCTCCAACGTCGCCCGTCGCTCTTCGAAGCGGTCGGAGATGTACTTCAGGAACACCAGTCCCAGCACGACGTGCTTGTACTCGCTCGGCTCCTGGTTGCCGCGCAGCTTGTCGGCAGCCTCCCAGAGGGTCTGCTCGAGTGTCTTCGCCGGTTTCGGCTTCGCGGCGCGCGCCATACTTATGGTCTCCTCCGCGCCGCAGGGCGCGTCTTAAGTTGTGCTCTCGGGACGTATCCTACGTTACCGACGGCCACTGACACCGCTAAGATACCGCGCCGGATGCGATGCCGAGAGGGAGTTCGCGACAGGGAGCCGGACGGGCTCAACCGAGCGTCACGATCTACTCCAATTGTCTCATGACCGGCCTTTTTCGTGAAGAGCCCGCGCGTCGCACCCACTTCGGCCACTGTGCCAGCGTCGCCATCCGGTAGTGCAGTCACAGGTCGACGCGCATTGCCTGGTCAGTCACGATCTGCACAGCTCGGCGCGTCGACTCATCCTATGTGTGACGAGGTCGAAGCCCGGCACCGTCGAGGTAGGCGGCGATCGTCACTCCGGCGTAGTGCCGGAGGGCGAGCGCTTCGAACAGCTCTCCTCGAACGTCGATCAGGTGCTCCCGCAGCGTGTGCCGCCTCCAGTGTGGCCAGGCATGTGCGGTGGAGTCGTCTTCGAGCTGGGCGATGATGACGTAGGGATCACGGCGACAGTCTTCACACGGACGATCGTCCGCGAACATCGGACGTCGAGCTTGCTGGGCTGCGCTGTCCTGCCATGCCTACAGCGCCCGGTTCGGCTCCTCGTCTCACGAGGGATAGAGTTCCACGTTCGTCAGCAGGCAGACGTCGCGACATACGTAGACTCCGGCGCGACCGTCTTCGGCAGCGTGCCGGGGTCGAAGCGGCGGCTCAGCTCGGGGGTGATGCTTCTATGTGGCGTCAAGCGGCGGTGGGCCATGCGCGGTAGCGGTGGGCGAGAGTGTCGTCTCGGCGTTTGCCGGGTTCGATGTCGGAGATGCGGGCTGGCCAGGTGTAGCAGGCTTTGGCGGCGTTGGTGAGGGTGAGGTTCTTGGCTTGGCGGGTTGGTCGTAGGTCGGTGTAGTTGGGGATATCGCAGTGGCCTTTGAGGGTTCGGAAGACTTCTCGGGCGAGGGCGCGTTTGAGGGCGCGGTAGACGGCTGCGAGTGTCCAGCCGGTGGCGAGGTGGCGGTCGCGGTAGTCGCGGCCTCGCTGTCGAGAAGGACTCCACGCACGTTCGGGTGCTCTGCCATGATGTTCGCCAGGAACGTCCCATCGCCACCACCGACGTCAACGATCGTGCCGTACTCCAAGAACGGGTACATGCCCTCCAGCGGTATGTCGGAACGGCTGACATAAGGCATCAGACCGATTAACTGCGCCGGCACACGACGACATTCACGAATTATCCCGGCATATTGCTCACGCATGCCGGGATAATTCCGGTTGCTTCTTCTTTCTCGACGCGAAGATCACCCGGTCCCGCTTCTTGCCGTTGAGCCACTTGCCCAGCCATGTGGAGCGGACGAACAGGTCGTAGGTAAGCGTGAGGACAAGGGTAGCTCCCACCATCGTGACCAGCAGCTTCACTTCGGCAGGCACCGATACGTTCGTGAGGAGCGCGCCGATACCGATCACCAGCGTCAAGTGCATGATGTAGATCCAGTACGACGAATCCGCCAGATACCGAACCCACTCGCGCTCCTTTGACAGCAGGTTGATGCACGCACCGAACAGGCCGTACGTCCACGACCACGCTGAGACCGCAGAAACCGCCGACAGGACGATATTCCACCCGCCACCGGGTATGTCGATCCACAACATGCCGCCGAGCAGGAGCACGAAGAACGACGTGACAACAGCCACGCTCAGGTGTATCTTCCACGGCACAGCGATCTCCTCGATGGCGCCCGGACGACGCGCAATGAACCACCCGGTGAGGAAACCAGTCATGTAGGCGAGCAGACCGCTCACTTCCGGCACCAGCGTTGGCGGCGCCGTGATACCGGCGTAGGTATCGCCCTGCCACATCTGCGTGATGAAGTACGGAATCGCCAGCACCAGCACGCCCCACGGGGCGGTGACAACGGCGGTCGCCTTCTGGCTCAACGACTCCGATAGCTCAGGCGCCAGACGGTGCCCGATCTCGCGAACCGCTGCGAAGATCAGACAGCACTCAAACAACACCCACAAGAACCACAGGTGCCCGGTGTCGAACGTGCCTTCGGCCGCCGGAGACGGCAGCCCGTGCGCCTCGTACCACGCCCCCGAGATCAGGCCGAGCGGCAACACCGCAAACGGCCACATCACAATCACCGGGGTAGCGATACGAATCGTGCGCTCTTTCAGGAACCGCGTCATACCACGCTTGCGGACTACCATCCTGCCGAAGAAACCCGCCAAGATCAGGAAAACCGTCATACGGAACAAGTGAATAACCGTGATCGTGGGCATCGCGTACGCCCGGTTCTGCTCATCCATGATCATCCACGTCATATCCGGAGCAAACGGCATCAGCGAATGCAACACGACACCGAGCAGCAGCGCCCCCGCGCGCAGAGCATCAAGGCTGTGCAATCTACGAGAACCACCACTCACAGAACATCTCCACCTCTTATGGCGGCGCGGGGCACCGCTACCGACAGCAATAGAGCCTGTACGCCACTAGGTCTCATTGCGCCATGGCCACCTTTTCTTTCGGAAGACGCACCGCCCACGCGATAACGCACAGGAGAAAGACGGCCGTCACTATGCATGAACCGACGAAAAAGCCTGGCGCCGACGCATCCACACCTGCAGAAACACTCGCGATCGGCACACCCGCCACTACAGCCAAGCCCACGACGTACGACGGGGCGGTAGCGATATCCGCAGAGAACACGAGGGCCAGTTCCGCCATCAACATGGCCAGACCTAGGAATAGCAAAGGAACGACGATGGCGCCGGAGAGGATGAGCCGAACAACCGGTAAAGACTGCCCGAGGGGAGAACCAGTACCGATGAACACTAGCGGAACCGCTGCTCCCATCACCGCGCCAATCACGGCGCTGGGCAGCCAGAGCGCAACAGCCCGCGCGACCACGAGATCAACCGGCCGAGCGGGCGTGGCAAGAAGGCACACGTTGGCGCCCGTGCTTTGATCGCGCACCATCGGCTCTGAACCGAGCAGCGGAAAAGCCACCGCAATGGGCAAGCCAGCCACCGCGACCACTAGAGCCCCTACCGCAACACCCTGATGGCCAAGCTCAGAGATCGACTGCGCCGACGCCGCAATACCACCGATGAAGGTGACGTTCACGATGACGGAAATGACCATGCCGATCACGAAACTCCGTGTCTTGGTCAGGTCACGGATCTCACGCGACAACACCGTGCCAACGGGACGCGAAGAACGGTGAGCACTCATGCGATCGCCTTCTCCCGAGAGATACGAGGCAAAGCCACAGCCGCGATCACGCCAAATACCAGCGCCCACGCGAGATTGAGCAGCAGGAAAGAAAGGCTTTCCGGCGGCGTAACGTCACGCAGCGCCATATTAAGCATGACCGCGCTAAAACCCGTAATGAAGATGCTTACGATGACCACCCCGTCAGCGGTACGTGCCGCCACACCGATGGCGTACACGATAAGGGCAAGCGTGAAGTAGATCAGCGGCGTGACAAAAAGGACGGTGACCAGTATGAACGGCGCTGGCGCGACAGCAGCGCCGAGCGAGTACCTGCCCCACAGCACCGCGCCAACCACGCCGCCGCACACGAGGCCCACCGGAACCGCAAGCAGCGTGATCGCAATAGCCTTCGCGGTCACGAGACGGGCCGGACTAATCGGAGTAGCCAACAGCGTCTCGATGGTCCCGTTCGACTTCTCACGGATCAGCGGAGATGAATAGATCGTCGAGAATCCGACCCCGGTGACAACGGCCGCGATGATGTACACCGTCAAACCCACGTATTCGTTCATCAGGCCGGTATCGCCTCGCTGCTGCTGTGAAAGCCCTTCAAAAGCCAACCCACCCGCGATAAGACCACCCATCGCGGCAACAAACACGCCGATCACCACAAAGATGGCGACCATCGACGTCGAACCCAAAAGCCCTCGGACATTCAGCTTGACCAGGTTCCCTTTCATGTCCCCGACTCGCTCTCTCTCCTCGACCCACCCTGCTCCACAATCGAGCGGTACAGGTCTTCCAGGCTTGCTTGAGGGCCAGAAACCGCACGCACGCGCACACCCTGCTGCACCAGGAACGCCACAAGATCGTCGCCCGGCACTCTCCCGGACGCCATCACGTACATCTCGTGCGGGCCGTCACCGCGCCGCACCGTCACGCCGCCGTTGGTGCGCAACTGCTCCACCAGATCGTCGGAAACCGGATCAGCCAATTCCACGCATACTTCGTAGCCGCCAGCCTTCGAGCGCAGCGTGTCAAGATCACCCTGCACCTGAATGCGACCGTTGTGGAGGATCGCAATGCGGTTACAGATCCGCTGCACCTCGTCCATGTTGTGGGAACTCAACAGCACACTGCGGTCTGTGTGAGCGACAACATCTTTCAGGATTGCCCGAATCTCAACCTGAGCCGACAGGTCAACACCCGACGTAGGCTCGTCCAGCAGTAGCACCGACGGCGAGTGAACCAGTGCCCGGGCAATAGCCGCTCGCTGGCGCATACCGGTCGAAAACGTCCCGGCTGCTGAATCCGCTCGATGAGCAAGCCCCACGGCCTCAAGGGCTTCCATTACCGCTGTGCGGTTTCTTTTACCGCGATAAATCGCGTAGTAGTAGGCCAAATTCTCGTACGCAGATAAGTTGGGGTAAAAGCCGTTGCGGTCGAGAACAAACCCGATCCGCTGACGCGCCTCGTCACCGCCACACGGCTTGCCCTGAATACTGGCCTCACCAGCGTCAGGCCGGTACAGCCCCAGAAGGATTCTGATGAGCGTGCTTTTGCCCGCACCGTTAGGTCCGAGAAACCCGAACATATCACCCGTGTGAACGTCGAGATCCACACCCTTCAAGACGTGATGATCGCCGAACGACTTTTCGACGCCCGCAACCGCAATTGCTGAGCTCATTTCCCACTTCCCTTGTCATCGATACCTTGCATTGCTGAACTCATTTCCCACTTCCCTTGTCATCGATATCTTGTGACGAACCGGTGTGCCTCGTCACGATCACGCGACCCCAAGCACAGTGGCTATCTCCTTCCTGACGTTTGCGCCCATCTGGGACTCGTCAATAAAACCGTGGTCACCGGGCAAGGTGATAAGGGAGAAGCCCCCGTGGGCCAAGTCCGCCCACTTCGCCATATCTGCGAGTGTCACGCGATTGTCGTCGATGCCGTGGAAGCCGTACATCGGCACCGATACTGGCTCCGCCCGGTCGGTGGGTTGGCTCGCGACCAGGCGATACGCCTCAAGAATCGTGGGCAGCGTGAGCGAGACCCCCGCGAGCGCGGCCTCTGCGAACGAGTCCTCGTGCCCCCACGCCCTCACGAACGCGGCCGTCACCTGGTCGACGCTGTGGGCGCGAATCACCTCTGCGACGGTGGGGATACCGTCGAACCCGATCTCCCGCAGCGCATCCACGATCTCCATCGCGGAGGTGTTGGGCAACGACGCCGAGGTGTACCCGGAGACGAACAGGGCGCGCAACGGCGGCCGGCCGGTCGCCTCCAGGCGGACCGCGAACCGGTAGGCGAACAGCGAACCCCAGCTGTGGCCGAACGCGCTCACCGGCCGGTCGAGCAGCCCGCCCCGATCAAGGACGTCCGCCAACTCGTCGATCACCGCATCAACGCTGTGCGGTGCCGCCTCCTGGATGCGTTCGATATCGAGACCAGGCAGTTTCACGCCCCACACGTCGACGCGGCCAGCCAGGTCGTCACGCCAGACGTCGAACATGTCGGCGCTACCGAAGCCGTGCGGGAAACAGATCAGTCGATGCTCTGCCTCGTCGCTGCCGCCGCCACGCAGCCACAACTCCACGCTGTCGGGCTTGACCGGGGCGGGTTCTTCCTCTGCCGGGACGAGATCGGCGCCCTCCGGCAGGAAACGCATGACGACGTAGGCGAGCGTGCGCGGGGAACTCGCCCCGACCACGTCGCTCATCGACAACTCGATCGAGTACGCGTCTTTCAGCCGCCTGAACAGGCGCAGGCCGACGAGAGAGTCGAAGCCCAGCTCATCGAGGGTCGCGTCAGGTTCCGGCGTCTCGTCCATCTCTAGCTCTGCGGCAAGGAGGCCGAGTACACCAGCAACGACGACGTCGAGCTTGTCTTCGCGCGCTGCGGCCAGGTAGGACGCCAGGAGTTCCTTGTCGTCGCCGCCCGTCGAGGTCTCACGGGTCGCTTCCACAAGGCGGATCAGCGTGGCGCCGTCGAACTGCTTCAACTCGACATCTCGCAGAGCCAAGAACGGGCCAGACGAGTCCGAGAGCGTGACGTGCCCGCCGATCATGCGCGACTCGACCGGCTGCGGCCTGTACTGGAACGTGCCCCAAACTGACCCGCGCGGTGTGCGAGCCATCTGCACGTGCCCGATCCGCCTCACCATGTACTGCGAACCCACCGGGGTATCACCAAGCGCGAGGTAGTTGAACGTTTGCGCGCAACTGTCGAGAACACTTGGGTGGAACGCCAGCTCGTAGCCGGCAGTCGCCTCGTCGTCGAGGAAGAACACACGCGCACCACGGTTGGCCACCGCGATGCGCTTCACCTGGCGCACCGTCTCACCGAAATGGAACCCACGTTCTTCAATCGACGGGTAGAAGTCGTCCGGGCCGAACACCGCCTGCTGCTCGTCCGGCCACTCCGGAGCCGCGAGAGCCTCCACCACCGGAACCGAGCGCGCCGCTACGTGCTCCACCCACGGGTCTTCGCTGCGGGCCCTACTGTAGACGCGCACCGGCCGCTCGCCTTCGGCGTCGACGTCGCCCAACTGCACCAACACCTCTCGGCTGGTGGCAGGCGGGACGATCAGCGGCAGCAGCAACTCGACGTTGGACAACGCGAACTCGGTCGTGTCGGTGAGACGGAGGGAACGGAGAACCAACTCCAAGATGTAGCCCACGTGCAACACGCCGTCGTTATCGCCCAACTCCGGCAGGGAACCGTGGTCAAGCACGAAACTCGTGGTGACCGGGGCACCGGGCACGTCGACGGGTTGACCCTCCAGGCCACGGCCGCGGACGGCCCCATGGGTGTCCCCCTCCGGCGGAGTCAACCAGTAGCGGCTGCGCGTGAAGACCAAGCCGGGCGGGAGAACCTCCGGGCGAGCTAGACCAGCGGGGAACCACTGCGACCACCGCACCGGGACGCCCAACGTTGACAGCGCCGACAACGCGGCGTGTAGCGACTCGACCGCGTTCGTGCCGTCAAGAAGCCGCATCGTCTCGACGCCGGAGTATTCCTCGTCTGCACCGTTAGCCCTTCCCACCTGCACAATCAGATGGTAGCCACTCGTCTGCGGGCGTTCACCGGGGCGCAGGAGCGTGGTCGTTCCGCTGGCCTCGGGCACCGCCTCGTTGCGCGCGAGGTGCGTTGCCGCGTCGACAAACCGTGCCGCGCCGCTTGCCACCGCCGCTGCCGCAGCGCCGCCAGCGTCGCCGGCCCACACCGATGCCTCCACGCCGAGAGCCTCCAGCAGGTTCGCAAACGCCACCGAACGGGCGAGGGCGCGGACACGCTCGTCTGCGGAAACGCGGTGGTCGGTTTCGGTGAGGAGCTGCTCGTAGTGGTCAGCTAGCTGCGGGAACCTGGCCGCCAGTTCCTCGAACGCGGCACGCTCGACGTGTTCGCCGAACACCACCGCGACGCGCTGCGGCACCCGGTCGGCCACTTTGGCCACCAACACGGCACCGGCCGCAAAACGTCGCAGCGACGAACGGGCGAAGCCCGCACGGTAGTTGCCGCCGAGTGTCTCGTCGGCGGCGAACACCACCTCCGGGCTAGACGCCTCCGTGCGGAACGCGCGGAGCGCGGCGAGCAGTTCGTCGCGGGTACGTCCACGCACCACCGCACGCACCGCCAGCATGTCGCGGCGCAGCGCCGTCTCTGCAGCCACCTCGCGCAGGCTCACCTCCGGGTACCGCTCAAGGTAGCGTTCGAGTTCGCTCGCGCCCGCGAGTAACGACGCCGCCGTGCCGCCACTAACACACACCGCGACCGGCTCGTCTACCACGCGCACCGCACTGGCCTGCACCTCGGGGCCGGTAGGAGCCGCCTCAAGCACCACGTGCGCGTTCGTTCCGCTGAAACCGAACGCGCTCACCCCGACCCTGCGCGGATGGTCCGTCACCGGCCACGGCTCCACCTCACGCGGCAGCACCGCAGGGACAACGTCGAGGTCGACACGAGGGTTCACCGTCTCGCCTGTCACCATCGGCGGCACCACCCCGTGGTGCAGGCTCAGCGCCGACTTGATCACCGCCGCGATGCCAGCCGCGCACTCAAGGTGCCCGATATTGCCCTTCACCGCGCCCAGCCGCAGCGGCTCACTGCGCGCCGCCGAATCCTGGCCGTACACCTCGTTGATGGCCATCATCTCGATGGGGTCACCGAGCGGCGTACCGGTACCGTGCGCCTCCACCACGTCGATGCTGCTCGCCTCGACACCTGCCGCACGCAACCCCGCACGCAGCACGTCACGCTGCGCCACCCGGTTAGGCACCGTCAAACCCGCACTCGCCCCATCGTTGTTCTTCGCGCCGCCTTTCACGTACGCCCAGACGCGCCGCCCCTGCGCCTGCGCGTCGTGCGCGCGCTCCAACACCACCACGCCAACACCCTCGCCGCGGCCGTAACCCGCGCCGCCGTCCGCGAAGGGGAGGCTGCGGCCGTCCTCCGACACCGCGTTCATGGCGCACAACGTCGACATCGCCTCAGGCGACAGCATCAGGCTCGTACCCCCGACGATCGCCACGTCAACCTCACGCGACCTCAACGCCGCCACCGCCAGCAGCAACGCCACCAGCGACGACGAACACGCCGTATCCACCGACAACGCCGCACCGTGCAGACCCAGCACGTACGCGAGACGGCCCGACGCGATACTCGCCGACGTCCCCGTGCCGTTGTACTGGTTCACCCGATGCGGGTCACGCGGCAACAGCCCGTACTCACTCATACTCGGCACGCCCAAAAACACACCCGTCGACGTGCCACTCAGCGACGAAGGCGGAATCCCCGCGTCCTCCAACGCACGCCACGTCTCCTCAAGGAGGATGCGCTGCTGTGGGTCCATCGCGTTCGCCTCGGCCGGTGAAATGCGAAAGTGGGCTGCGTCGAATTCATCGAGCGGTGAGCGCAGGAAGTGGCTCTGCTGCACGTAGATACGGCCGTACTGGCCCGGCGGCGGCGCGTAAAAGTCACGGTTACGCCACCTTTGCTCGGGCACCGGGGACAAGCCCTCACGCCCCTCCATCAGCAGCGACCAGAAATCTTCCAGCGACTCCGCGCCGCCCGGGAAACGGCACGCCATGCCCACGATCGCGACCGGCTCGGTGCGCTGGCGTCGCTCGCCCTTCACCAGGCGCTGCGCGTCCCGAACGCTCCGCGCTGCCGCGGCGAGCAACTCCCGGTCCTCCACGGTCTCGGTGCTCAGGGTTGTCATGGCAAGTCCTCCTGCATTTCTAGGTTCAACGTATCGATCTCGGCACGCAGCAGCGCCGCCAGTTGTGCATGATCAAGGTCAGCCAGTTGGTCGTCAGAGGTCAGGAATAGGGCCTCCGCCGGTGGGGCGCTGGCAGGCTCGGTGTCGGTGGGCGGCGTCGGGGTCACGCCTTCGGTGAGTGGCTCTGGCTGCTCAGCCAGGCCTACGACGCGGCGGATGCGCTCCTCGTGACCGTGCAGCACCACCACCGTCGGCGCTTGCACCCGAACCGCCTGCTCGTACGCCTCCACCGCGGCCTGCTCGTCGAGCGGCACCAGGCCGGTGTTGCGTTCCATCCACTCCAGCGCCGCCGGTTCGGTGCGCATACCGCCGTCGCGCCAGATCGGCCACGCGACCGCCACCGTCCGGTGGGTTCGGTTGCCGCGGCGACGCTCCGCCTCCCACACCTCCGCCAGCGCTTCCAGACTTCCGTTGGCGTAGGCGTACGCGCTCTGCCCGGCGTTGCCGAACCTCGCCGTCAACGACGAGAACAGGACAATCAACTGAAGGCCAGTGTCGGTGAACGCTGCCTCTAGACAGCGGGCACCCGCCAGTTTCGGCGCTGACGCGGTACGCACCCCCTCGGCGGTCTGCTGCGCGAGCGGGCCGTCGTGAACCACACCTGCCGCGTGCAGGATGCACGTCACCGAGCCGAACCTGTCCATCGCGGCTGCGCGCACACGCTCGGCACCTTCACGCGTCGACACGTCGGCGGCTACGTAGATCGCCTGCCCGCCCAGTTCACCCAGCTGCGCGACGAACTGTTCGCTCCGCTCACCCGGCGCACTGCGGCCGACCAGCACCAACGATGCCGCCTGCGTTGCCGCCAGGTGCCGCGCCAGAATGCGCGCGGCACCACCGAGGCCACCCGTGACCACGTAGACCCCGCCCGTTGGCGGCAGGTCAGCCAACGGCTCGCCCGGCACGTGCTCCACCAACGATTCGACGCGCACCCGGTCACTGACCTCAACATCCCCGGTGACACTGGACAACTGGTGCCACACCATCTGCGCCCGCACGTCACGGTTTGACGATCCATCGTAGTGGATGAGCCGCCACGCGAGGCGGGGATCTTCGGCTCTCGCCGAGCGGGCGTACGCGCCCATCGCCGTCAGTTCGGGCACCGGCACGTGCTCGTCCCTCGGCACGAGCAGCACGAGCGCGGGCGGCGGCACCACGCACCGGGCCGCCACTGCACCGCACAACGCCTGCAGCACACGGAAGCTGCGTGGCAGGGTGCCGTCTGCCTCTGCTGGCTCGTCGAGTGCCCCAGCGTGCACAAGCGTGGTGGCCTCGACGCCGTCTGCCGTCATCGCCTCGAACAACTCGACGAGCTGGGCCTGCGACGTCAGATCGAGCGCGTAACCGTTCTCGGTGCGTGTGAACGACGCTGCGTCACGCACCGACAAGATGCGACTGGCCGGGGCTGCCTCACTCCATCTCGCGGTGAGCTCCGCACCACCGAGCACGACTACCGTGCCCTCCGGCTCGCCGGCCAGGGCGTCCGTGCCGCTTGGGTCAGCGACGTCCCAGCGGGATACGGCCAGGATCGTCCCGAGCGCGGGCGGTTCGGCGTGCTCCGCCACACCCTCCTCTGCCGGTGTTTGCGAGCGGGCGAGATCCACCAGCGCGATAGCCAGATCCTGCACGGTGGGGTGGTCGAACATCATCTGGAACTCGAACTCGCACTTCAGGTCGGCCTGTACCCGCTCGTGAGCCTGGCGCAGCAGCACCGACTCCAGACCGAGATCAAAGAACGCCGTCGAGATGTCTGCCTGGTCGCCGTCGCGGAAGCCGAGCAGGGCGCTCACGATGTCAAGGATCGCGACCATTGCGGTCTCCACGGCCTGGGCAGGTGGACCTATCAGCAAAGACGCACCGTCGGGACGCGAACTCGCATCCGCAGGCGTAGTGCGGGCGGCCGGAGCCTCCTGCCCTACCGCAGGCGCGAACTCGCGAACCTCTACACGGTCGGTCGGTTCGACGCGCCGCGGGGCGTACCGGCTCGGGTTCATGGGCGTGGTCGGCAGCGACACTCGCCGCGCGCCGCCACGCTCGACCGCTGGCTTTGCGCCACCATTCACCCAAGGCGCCCAGTCACTGGCCGAGGCGCCTGGGCCTTTGACGAGCACTGTCCCCTCGGACACGTACGCGTCCAGGCGCGGGCCGCCCACCGCTACCGACGCCAGGCCGCGCATGAGGCTCTGGCGGTCGTCGGCGATAATCACGGCTCGGTGCTGGAAGGACTCGCGGCCACTCTGGAGGGTCCAGGCCACGTCCGCGAGGTCGAGTTCGGCATCACCCGCGAGACGATCGAACAGCAACTGCGCCACCTCCGCGAGGTCTGCTTCCCTGCGCGCGGCCAGCGGGAACGCCCTCCGCTGCTGCGGTGTCACCGGGCGTAGGGCGCTCGCCGGCGCCTCACCCACGAGAAGGTGGACATTGAGCCCGCCCACACCGAACGAGCTGATGCCAGCGATGCGCGCCCTCGGCCGATCGCCGATGCTCGCGGGGAGCCACTCGCGCTCCGCCAACGCCACACGGAACGGTCCCGACCCGAAGTCGATCTCTGGGTTCAGCTCCGGGGCGTTGGTTCGCGAGGGGTATATGCGGCCGTCACGTAGCTGTAACAATACCTTGTGCAGTTGCGCGATACCCGCCGCCGCCTCCAGGTGACCGATGTTGCCCTTGACCGAACCGATCATGCACGGGGGCACACCCGCCCGGTCACCGAACGCGGCCGTGAGGGCGTCAATCTCAACCGGGTCACCCAGCGCCGTACCTGTACCGTGCGCCTCCACGTAACTCACCTGATCCGGAGCGACGTCCGCGTCCGCCAGCGCTGCCTTGACCACCGCCTCCTGCGCTTCCGGGTTGGGCGCGAAGTAGCCGTTGGCCCGGCCACCGTGATTGACCGCCGAGCCGTAGATCACTCCGTACACGTGATCGCCGTCCGCGAGCGCGTCCGGCAGCGGCTTCAACATCACCGTGCCCACGCCTTCACCTGGCACGTACCCGTCTCCCCCAGCACCGAACGCGCGGCAGTGCCCGTCGGAGGCGAGCAGCGAATTCCACGCCAACGTCACGTACTTGCTCGGGTGCAGCGTGAGGTTCACACCACCCGCAATCGCCGCGTCCGCCTCGCCGCGCCGAATCGCCTGCACCGCCTGGTGGATCGCGTACAACGACGACGAACAAGCCGTATCCACCGACTGACTCGGACCCGTTAGGTCAAGCACATACGAGACACGGTTCGCCACCGAGAAAATCTGTGACGTCACCGGCGCAGGCACACCCCGCGCGAAAGACTCCGCACCAAACAGCCCGTACTGGTTAAACGACACCCCGGCGAAAACCGCCACCCGGTCAAGCGCGGCAGGCACATACCCGGCGTCCTCGACGCACTGCCACGCAGAACTCAAGAACAACCGCTCCTGCGGGTCCATGTACTCCACCGCGCCCGGCGCGATACCGAAAAACTGCGGATCAAACTCGAACGGGCCGTCGATGAACCCACCCCACCGGCACGCAACCTCCGGGAAGTCACGGTAATCCCACCGCTCCTTCGGGATCTCGCTCACCGAGTCTTTACCCGCCCGCAGGTTGCCCGCATACCCTTCCAGCGATGACGCCTGCGGGTACTTACCGTTCATGCCGACCACCGCGATCGGTACCGCGGCTCGGTCGGAGGACGGGTAGGTCACGGTGGCTGCCTCGGCGGCCGGCATTCCGCTGACTTGCAGCGTCGCGGCTGGCTGCGGCGTCGCCGCCAGCTCTGGCATAGTCTGCGGCCGGTCTTGTGTGGTCCGCGGTACCGGCGCGGTCTGCGGCACAGAAAGGCTCGCGCCCTTGGCGACGAAGTAGTCCGCGATCGCGCCGATACTGCGCTTGGCGAACAGTACGGACGCAGGTACCTCACCGAACCTTGCCCGCAGTTCACGCGTCACCGTGGCGACATAAATCGAATCCAACCCGAGCTGTTCGAGCGTGGTGTTCTCGCCGAACTCTGCCGCAGGCATCTTCAGTGCCCGGGCGAAGGCGTCTATCACCGCAGCAAGAGCACTCGCGCTGTCAACTGACTCCACGCTTCCGGCCCGGAGCTCATCGGTAGGCGCGTTGCGTACGGTCTCGCGGACGGTCGGCATATCAATCCAGAGCCTCGAACCAGTGAACCGGCGCCCCGGCAGGTGAACTCGCTGCGGCGGAAGATCGCCGTAGAGGTCAGCCCACCTCACCTGCCCGCCCCCGACCCACGCCCGACACGCTTGGGTAGCGCCTGCAACGTCAAGCGCAGACGGTGACAACACCGCATCGCTCAGTGCCGAGGTCTCTCTATGGATAGGTGTGCTCGCGGCGTCTGTTTGGCCCTCGTAGACACGGTCGTCAAGGCGGCCCGCCGCGATCGCCTCCAGCGCCTCGGCCCACGTGGTCGCATCCGACGCGATGAACGCCGCTCGCACCGGGCCGGCCTCGCGGCCTGTCTGCAGCGTGTACGCGATACGCAGCAAATCCGCACGCTCAGGAGCGGCTGTGCCGGTTGCCGTGGTGTGGCCACCGCTGGTGTCTGCCGTGGTAGCAGCAGCCAGGTCTGCCGCCAACCGGCGCAGGCCCGTCTTGTCGTCTGCGGCGAGAACCATCACGGGTAGAAGGTCTTCCCGGACGGGACGGGGCCGGGCCTCGTACTGCTCCACCACAACGTGGGCGTTGGTGCCGCCCGCTCCGAACGAGGAGATGCCCGCCGTTCGCGGCGCCATCGTGCCATCGGCCAGGCGACGCCGCCGCCACGGCTCCGCCTGCTGCGGGACGCGCCAGGCGGTGGGGTCGAGGTCAAGGTGCGGGTTGAGCTGCGCGGAGTGCAGCGACGGCGCTACCGCACCGGCCCGCAACTGCAGCAGTACCTTCGCCAGGGCCGCCATGCCTGCCGCGCTCTCGGCGTGGCCGATATTCGACTTCACCGAACCCAGCAGGCGGGGGACGTTGCCCACGGGTGCGGGATACGTCTCCGTCAGGACGGTCACCTCAATCGGATCACCGAGAGCGGTGCCTGTGCCGTGGCCCTCGACGTACCCGACCGACTCCGGGTCGACACCCGAGGCAGTCAAAGCGGCCTCGATGACGGCGCGTTGGGCCCGCGGGTTCGGCACCGTGTAGCCGTTGGTACGGCCACCGTGATTCACCGCCGAGCCACGGATAACGCCCCACACCGCATCACCGTCAGCGATCGCCGCCGTGAGCGGCTTCAGCAGCACCGCACCCACACCCTCAGCCGGAACGTACCCGTCTCCGCCCTCGCCGTAACTACGGCACAGGCCATCCGAGGAGACCATGCCCGCCGACTCGATGTTGACGAAGTGGTTGGGGTGCGCGAGCACGTTGACCCCGCCCGCGAGTGCCGCCTCACACTCGCCCGAGCGGATCGCCTGCACCGCAAGGTGTACCGCCACGAGCGCCGACGAGCACATCGTGTCTAGCGCCAACGACGGGCCATGCAGGTCGAAGAAGTGCGAGACCCGGTTCGCCACCGACGATGCGTTGCCTGAGGCAACCGCGTGGGTTCCGTACGCCCGCGACTGCACCGCCCAGTGCTGGTATTCCTCGTTCATCACGCCCACGTACACGCCGATGGATCGGCGCACATCCGTGCCCGGTGCATACCCGAGCGAGGCGCGCGTGTACCCGGCGTTCTCCACCGCGGCCCATGCCGTCTCCAGGAACAGCCGCTCCTGCGGGTCCATCACCTCGGCCTCTACCGGAGGGATGCGGAAAAACTTCGTGTCGAACCGGTCGACGCCGTCGACGAAACCGCCCCGGCGCCGCAGCGGGCTGCCCTCCGGCGTGACCCCGTTCAGGTACGCGGCCCGCTCGGCGGGAACGTCCGTAACGCTGTCGACACCGGCCGCGAGATTGCGCCAGAACTCCTCGACGTTGCCGGCGCCGGGGAAACGCCCCGCCAGGCCGATGATCGCGATCGGTTCGTTCGCCGGTACCGAGCCGGTATGTGACGCGGGCGTGCGCAGCGTGTCAAACCGGGTACGCCCGGTCGATGCGGTGCGACGCATGGTCGATTGGTGGCCCGCATCAGGCAAAGGGCTGCTCCCCGCCATCGCGGTGCCGTCCGTCTCCGACGGGGCCAGAGCATCGGCGTGTGTTGCGGTCAGCCGGGTGACGAGTGAGGCGATGGTTTGATGGTCGAAGAGCAGCGTCTTCGGCAGCGCCCCGAGTTGCGTCTCCAACTCGTTCGTCACCGCCATCACCATGATCGAGTCGACTCCGTAGGAGGCGAACGGCTCGCTCACGTCCAGGCGCTCGGGCGGAATCCGCAGCACCCGAGAGAGCGCCCCGGTGACCAGCCTCGTCGCTGCCGCCACCACAGCCTCCGGCCCCTCGTGTGCGGCCGGATACGGCTGCGTGGCTGTCGGTACCGTCTTCGTGTCCACTCCTTCACCCCGCGGGGTGGGGGGTTCCACCATCGCTGGGTGGGAGACGAGCGCATCAGCAAGCAGGTTCGTCACCTGCGTTCGGCGCCCAACCACGGGGATGACCAGGGCTTCCCCGGAGGCCAGGGCCCGTCGAAGCAGAGTGAACGCGTGCTCGGTTGCCAGCGGGACCAGGCCCGCCTCCGTCGCCATGCCAACTTCGACCGCCTTCTCGACGTGGAGGCCGCCGTCGCGCCACAGCGACCACTGCAGGGTAACCGTGCGGCCGTTACATTCCCCGGCCATCCGCCTCGACTCGCGCCAGCGCGCGAACTGCGCCACGAAACCGTTCGCCGCCGCGTAACCCGCCTGCCCCACATTGCCCGTCACCCCCGCGAGCGATCCCACGAGGATGAACCGGTCGAGTGCGGTAGTGCCCACTGCCTCGTCGAGGTGCAGGGCGCCCGCCACCTTCGGCGACAGCACCGCCCGCAGCGACGCCTTCGACGCGCGCGCCAGGAGGTCATCGGCGACCACTCCCGCAGCGTGGACCAGCACGTTGAGGCGTCCGTGGTCGAAGATGATGCCGTCGACGAGCGCAAACGTCTCGTCGCGGCGGGTCAGGTCGGCGCGGCGATACTCCACCACTCCGCGGCAATCGTCGCTGGCCAGCCAGGACTCGATCTTCTCGGTGCGGGGGCCCCGGCCCGCCACCACCACCTGCGACGCACCCGCTCGGACCGCATCCACCGCGAGCAGGCGTCCGAGCCCGCCCGTGCCACCCGTGATAAGCACGACGTCGCCCGCCGACCACGCCGACGTCTCTTCCGTGCCGGCGACCTCCTCGACAGTGTCACTCCAGACGCGACCCCCGCGGATCACGACGCGGTGCGGCTGACCCTTGGTCACCTCCTCCGTCACGAGACGCCTGGTGACCGGGTCATGCGGGTCGTCATCCACCTCGATGACGCGGCCTTCGAACTCGGGTTGTTCCAGGGAGGCAGTGCGCAACGCGGCCGCGATACCGCCCAGACACGACGCGTCCGAGCTAGTCAGAACCACCAGCCGGGCCGGGACGTCGTTCGACTCGCGCACCAAGCGTGCCGCCTCCGTCAACACCGCCACGTGGGCGGCCTCGGCCCGCGCGCCCGCCGTGGCGCCGACCTCCGGCAGGTGGCGCACCTCCACGTCACCAGGCAGATCGAACGCGACGGTAGAGGCGGTGGCATCGCTGCCGTCGCCGAAGCCGTGAAGCACCACCGTTGTGCGCGCTCCCGCCCGTCCCGGCTCCGACGCGACCTCCACTTCCCGCGTGGTGAAGAGCATGGGACACGGCGCCTGCCCGGCGCCCGGCGCTTCGGTTGGCACGCTGTCGTCTACCGCTACGGCCGTCTGCAAGGCCGAGGCGTGCGTCACCGCGGGGACCGACTGCGGTTCGTCACCGTGCTCCTGCGGCACCTCCCGGTACCGCACACCCACCAGACACGCCAGCGTGCGTTCCTCGTCACACACCACGATGTCGGTGACGTCGGGTTCACCCGTCGGTGTCGCCAGCGCCCACCCACTCGTTGCCGCGATGTCAGGGACGATCGTGGCTTTCCGGATGGAGAACGGCAGCTTCAACGCTGCCGTATCCGCCTGCGCGGCAATACAGTTCGTCAACGCGACACTGGCCTGAAGGCCACCGTCAAGGAGCCCGACGCTCCCGGCCATGCCCGCTGAGCCAAGCGACGTAACCTGCATCCGGGCCAGGGCACGCTCCGCGCCCGGCCACACCTGCTCCACCGACCTCAGCGCACCGCGGTACTGCAGGCCCAAGTCACAGAACCGGGTGTAGAACGCCTCGCCCGTCTCTCCTTCGACAGCCGAAGCCGCTGCCTCTGCTGCCCCGCGGACCGGCACGTCATCGACGTGCGAGCGCGCCGCAACGTCACCGGTACACACGAGGCGGTCGTTCACGACAACCTCGAAACGGGCGCCATCTGCGGTGGGAACCAACTCGATGTCGAGCCGCGTCACATCTGCGCCCGCCACCGGCGACAAGAACACCACGTTCTCCATCGCAACCGCGCCGCTTGCGTCAGCGGTGCCGGTTCCGACCACGCTGGTTGCGTCCGTGGAGGGCTCGGCCGTAGTGGTTCCAACCGCGTCGGTGTACGCCTCGGCGACGAGCAGGAGGAGCGCCACGGCGGGCAGCGTGGGGACGCCTCTGACCAGGTGCTCGGCCATGAGCGCCGAGAGCGCGGCCCCCGCAATGCGATACCGCTGCGCTGCGAACGTCGACACGTTCTCCAGTGCGCCACCTGCGTCCGCAGAGGTCGAAAGGCCCATCTCGTCGGGCGCCCAGTAGCGCTCCGCAGCGAACGGGTAGCCCGGCAACGACACACGTCCGGCGCCAGGCGGACGGGTGTGCCCCCACTGCACGTCGACCCCGTGCACCCAGATCGCAGCGAGCTCCTCGTACTTGCCCTCGCGGAGCCACGCGTGCACCGCGCTGCGCAGGGCGCCGTCCTCGTCGAACAGGTGCACGAGGGCGTTGTCGTTCGAGGTACGGCCCGCGAACCGCGCGGAAGCCGGGTCATCCGCGTACGCCGACAGCTCGCTTACGAGCTCTTCCGTTGTCGTGACGAGGAAGGCCACCCGCTCGGGCATCGGGCGACGCCCGGTCTGAAGGGTGAACGCCACGTCCCGCAGCGTCTCGGGCGTGGGCGGTAGTTCGCGCACCCGCGCCAGCAAGAGCCGCGCGCTCTCGCGAAGAACCTGCCGGTTCGCCGCCGACAGCGGCACCAGCCGGGGCTGCGGCGTCGCCGCCACCGACGCCGGCGCGGGCGCCTCCTCGACGATGACGTGTGCGTTCGTGCCTCCGGCGCCGAACGCCGACAATCCCGCCCGCCGAAGCCTACCCCCCGGGGTAGCGGCCCACTCCGTCGCCTCGCGCGCCACGACGAACTGGGTTGCCTCCAGGTCGAGCATCGGATTGAGTTCGGCCGAGTGCAACGACGGCACGATGGTGCCGTGCTGCATCTGCAACAGCACCTTGGTCAGGCCAGCGATACCTGCGGCGCTCTCACAGTGGCCGATGTTGGTTTTAACCGAGCCGAGCCAGCACGAGCCCTTCGGGGTATCCGGCCCGAACGCCGCAGCAAGAGAACGGATCTCGATGGGGTCGCCCAGGCTCGTGCCCGTGCCGTGCGCTTCGACATACCCGATGCTCGCCGGGTCGCCGCCCGCGCGCTGCATCGCCTTCGTGATCACCGCAGCCTGTGCGGCCGGATCAGGCACCGTGTACCCGCTGGTGTGGCCACCGTGGTTGACGGCCGTTCCCTTCACCACTCCGTACACGTGGTCACCGTCGCGCAGCGCCACGTGCAGCGGCTTCAGCACCACCGCACCCACGCCTTCGCCCGGCACGTAGCCGTCGGCGCCGGCACCGAACGCGGCACACCTGCCCAACCACGACAACATGCTATTGCCCGCCAGCATGCGCAGCTTGTTCGGGTGCACCGTCACGTTGACGCCACCGGCAATCGCAGCAGAACAGTCACCGTCGAGGATCGCCCGCGCAGCCATGTGCAACGCCACCAGCGACGACGAGCACATGCTATCCACCGCCAGCGACGGACCCTTCAAACCCAACGTGTACGAGACGCGGTTCGCGACACTCGACGACGGGCCGTTAAGCACGCGCCCGCCGCCGCGCAACTGGTCTTCGGCTCCGTAGAGCTGATACTCCTCGTACATCACCCCAACGAAGACCCCCACCTCCGCGTTGTCTGCCAGGTCCATTGGCCGGTAGCCGGAGTCTTCGATGGCGTGGTATGCCGTCTGGAGGAACAGCCGCTCCTGCGGGTCGAGACGCAGCGCCTCGGCCGGGGAGATGGCAAAGAACAGCGGGTCGAACGCGGCCACGTCGGTGAGGAACCCGCCCCGGCGGTCACGCAGTTCGGCCGGGAGGCTGGCCGCCGCCCACCGGTCGGTGGGTAGGCCGGTCACCGAGTCGGTGCCCGCCACGAGGTTCTCCCAGAACTCCGCCACCGTCTGTGCGCCGGGGTAGCGACCCGCTAGCCCGACAATCGCGATGTCGTACGGCCGCACACTGCGCGGCACAACGGCGGGTTGATGGCCACTAGCCTGCGGCGCGTGTTCGCTCCGCCCGGTCTGCAACAGCGCCGGTGCGGCGGGAGTGGCCTGCGCCGCATCCGCGACAGCGACACCGGCCGTTGGCGGCTGCTCCGTGCGCGGCAGGTTCGCGCCGTGCTCGCTGGCCAGGTACGCGGCCAGTTCCGCCACCGTATCGAACTCGAAGAAGATGGTTTTCGGTAGCGACCCCAGCGTGCGTTCGAGCGCGGCCACCAGTTGCATCGCCAGCACCGAGTTCAGGCCGATGTCGTCGAACCCCGTGGAGGGGCGGATGCGTTGTCTCGGCATCTTCAACTGCTCTGCCAGGGTGTCCGAGACCAGGGCGACTGCCGCCTCCACCGGGGCGCTCTCCTGGCCGGGCAGGCTCGATTCCACTGTGCTCATCCCTTCCTGGCTGTCGCCGGGACGGTGAAGTAGGTGTGCTGCGGCGCCCGGTGCCGCCACGAGCGGGAGCACACGGCGCTCCCGCGCAGATCTGGCCCTGTGCAGGAGGGCGATACCCGCCTTCGTAGTGATCGGATGCATGCCCGTGCGCTCACGTACCGCCGCCACCGCGGTCTCCGGCATCGCCATGCCGCCGTCGCACCACAGGGGCCAGTCGAGCACCGTTACCTTGCGTGCGCCAAAGAGATCGTTCGCCGCCTCCGTCAGAAACGCGTTAGCGGCTGCGTAGGCGGCCTGACCTGGATTTCCGCGCACCGCAGCCATCGAGGAGTACAGAATCCACTCGTCAACAGCCATTGTGCCGCAGGCTTTCGCCAGCGCCGCGATACCGCTCACTTTCGGAGCGAGCACGCGGGTGATGTCGTCGTTCGAGACCTTGACGAGGTAGCCGTCGGAGAGAACCCCTGCCGCGTGTACGAGCGCGGTCACGTGGCCGCCGCTGAACGAGGCGACTGCGGTGCGCACCGCCTCGGCGTCGGTGATGTCGAGCGGGCGGTACTCCACGCGAGCCGCACGCGCGTCAAGACCAGCGACGACGGCTCGCTTCTCGGGAGACAGTTCGGTGCGACCAATGAGGAGCACGGAGGCGTCGGGACTCTCCGCAACGATCGACTCCGCGAGCAGCAGGCCCAAACCTCCCGCACCTCCAGTGATGACCACCGTGGGAGCGGGGCCGAAACCGTGCACGGTTCCCGTCTCCGTCGCGGGCTCCCATGAACGCACCAGGCGGGTTCGCCCTTCGTAGCGCACGGCTTCGACGGCCGTTGCTGCCTCGTCATTCACCTGACGTGCCAAGTCAGACGGGGCGGTGGCGTCAGTCTCGATGAGTTGCACGCGGAGCCGCTCGCTCTCCCCGGCCGCCGACCACCCAAACGGCGCCAGCGCCCGCGCGGTCGACTCCACGCCTGTGCCCGGCACGAGAAGCTGTACGAGGGTGGGCTGCGCGCCCAGGCTGGTCAGCGGGCGTACCACGTCGGCGAACTCCACCACGCACCGCGTGAACCACCCGTCGATGCTCCCGGTGTACGCCGGAAGCCTCACGATGCGGGAGCCGCTCGGCACATGCTCGGCGAGCCGGGCCGTCTCACCCGCGACGACGATGATGCGGTGTGACGGCACCTCACCAGCGGCGTCACTAGTAGCAGGGACCCAGGAGGGCACAAACAAAAGCTCCGCAACGTCGGTGCCGGAGTTGGCCGCAGCGCCACCGCTCACCGCCTGGTTGTCCTCGGCACCGCGCAGGGGCCGGTAGCTCACCCCGTCCAACGCCAGGCACACCTGGCCTGTGCTGTCGATGAGTTGCACGTCAACCTCGCCGCCCGTCCTTGCTGGCGTCACTACCGCCAGCCCGCCGCTGTGGCACGCCCCGAGCACCGTCACCCGGCGTACCGCGAACGGCACGCGCGGCTGACGTGCGGCACCGTTGTCGGTGAGGCGCAGCGCGAGCGCGGACTGCAGTAGCGCGTCAACCACGGCTGGGTCCGCAACCGCGCGAGCGTCAGTTGGCTGCGGCGCCTCCACTGTCGTCACCGCACGTTGCTCGCCTACGCGCACATGCGTGACCAGGCGCAGCCGCGGACCGTAGTGCGCACCGTGCTCGGCCAGGCGTTCGTAGAAGGTGCCCCCGTCAACCGACACGGCTGCGTGCTCCACTGCGGCGCGGTACGCCTCCGCGGGACGGGAGTCAGCGGTGTCCGCGTCTGCGGTGGCGCGACACACCTCCACCAGCGTGCCGTCGGAGGCGTTTACCCGCGCGACAAGTTCGATACCGCCCGCGGTCGCGTTTTGCGAAGTGATCTCCACGGTGATGTCGCTTGAGGCCGGTACGGGCGCCAGCCACGCGAGGTGACGTAGCGTAAATGCCCCCTCCGGCATGAGGAGGCGTGCCCGGCGCAGCATGAGGTCGAGCACCACCGAGGCAGGCACGATGGCCTGGCCGCCCATGCTGTGTTCACCGGCGAACGTCTCGGCGGCCGTCAACGTCACCCGCTCGGTGCGCACGCTGGAGGGTTCGGATGCGGTCTGCTGCGGCTTCCTCGCCGCCGGGATCGGGTAGCGCGTGGGCGCGAACGGGTAGCCGGGTAGCGACACGCGCCCCGGGAGGTCGCCGACGCGCAGCGCGTCCCAGTCGATTTCCGCGCCTCTCACCCAAAGACCAGCGAGTTCGTCGGCCACGTTCTCACCGGAGTGAGCGCGCGCTACCACCTGCGAGACCTCGCGCTCCAGCTCGCGCGCGGCCGCCGGGCTGTGCCGGTTTGGCACCTCTCCGGCGTGAACCCCGCTCACCTGGCCCGCGCTGTGGCGTTCGAGGCGGTCGATGAGTTCGTCAAGCCCGTCAGCCACGAACGCCAGGCGGCACGGCAGCGTCACCCGCCCCACCTGCAGGGTGCGCGCCACCGACGCCGCGTCGACGCCGTCAGTCCACGGGATCGCCGCCACCTGGCCGTCCCTCTCCCGGTGGGCACGCGCCGTCGAGGCCGTGCCGATGCCGGGTGCCTGCGGCGCGGCGCCGTTCGGCTGCCTCTGCTGGCGGATCTCTCGCAGGTACGTGGCCAGGTTGTGTACGGCCACCGCCAGGCGTTCCCCGTCGCGGGCCGAAAGGACAAACACTTCCGGGCCCGCCGCCACCTCACGAAGGCGAACGCGCGGCGCCTCCTCCACCACGACGTGCGCATTCGAGCCACCGGCACCGAACGAGCTGATGCCCGCGCGCCGCGGGGACGGCCCCGCGGGCCAGGCACCCAGCGACCGCTGCACCACGAACGGTGACTCGTCGAACGAGATATTGGGGTTGAGGGTCTGCGAATGCAGCGACGGCACCAGCGTCTCCTGGTCAAGCTGCAGCAACACCTTCGACAGCGCCACCACGCCCGCGGCCGATTCAAGGTGACCCACGTTCGACTTCACCGAGCCGATACTCCGCTCCCGCGACTGCGACGCCGGGCCGAAAACCCTGCCCAGACCCGCGATCTCGATCGGATCGCCCAACACTGTGCCCGTGCCGTGCGCCTCCACGCAGTCGATCGACTCGGGAGCGACCTCGGCGTCGGTGAGCGCCGCGCGAAGGACGTCAGCCTGCGCTACCGGGTCCGGCACCGTGAACCCGCCCGTGCGTCCTCCCGCGCCCACCGCCGAGCCCCGGATCACGCCGAGGATGCGGTCACCGTCGCGCTCTGCCGCGGCGAGCGGCTTCAACACCATCGCGCCAATGCCTTCACCAGCGACATAGCCGCTACCGCCTTCACCGAAGCTACGGCACCGGCCATCGCGCGCGCCGAAAGCCCCCAGGCTGAGCAACACGTGCTTGTCGGGGTGCAACGTCAGGTTGACGCCGCCAACAATCGCCAACCCACACTCACCCCGCCGTAGCGACTGCACCGCCAGGTGCAGCGCCGTCAGCGATGACGAACACATCGAATCCACCGCGAAACTCGGCCCGTGCAGATTCATCGCGTGGGAGACCCGGTTCGCGATCGCGCTGAACGACGACGACAGCGGCACCGAATACCCCGCGATGTCGCCGCGCAGCATCTCCCACATGCCGTACATGACGCCCACGAACACGCCCACCTGGCTCGTGCCGAACCCCTCCGGCGTGTAGCCGGCGTCCTCCACGGCGTGCCATGCCGTCTCCATGAACAGGCGAACCTGCGGGTCAAGCAACTCCGCCTCCACCGGGGCGATGTTGAAGAACTCGGCGTCGAACCGGTCAACGTCGTCGACGAACCCGCCCCAACGAGTGTACGTGGTACCCGGCGTGCCCGGGTGCTCTTCGAAGTCGTCGCGCCAATCCCAGCGGTCGGAGGGGACCTCGGTGACCAGGTCGTCGCCGTTGACCAGGTGCCGCCAGAACTCGCGAAGGTCACGGGACCCCGGGTAGCGGCCCGCAAGGCCGATTACCGCGATCGACGCCGCGCGGGAGGCACCTGCTGCATCCGCCCCCAACTCGCCGGGCTGCCGGACGGGTACTTCGGACGACGCGGCACCCGCCTCGGCCACCGGATCCTGCCGATCGGGCGTGAACCGAGCCGCATAGGCCTCAGCCAGTCGGGTTGCCAGTTCGGCGGGAGTGCGGTGCTCGAAGAAGAGGGTCTTGGACAGTTCGCCCAGGGTGGCCTCCATCGCGCGCGTCATCGACATGATCGCGATCGAGTCGATGCCGTACTCTGCGAACTCGACGTCCCTGTCGATCTCGGCTGCCGGGATACCCGTAGAGCCGGCGATGGTCTCCTCCACGAACGCCAACGCCGCCTCGAACGCGCCTGACACGTCGGCACTCGGCGTCTCCTCCGCCTCACCTGGCACAGCCGACTCCACTTGCCGTTCCGCATCCGGGCGCGCGCGGCCACCCGACGCCAAAACCTCATCCAGGCGCGCAGCCTCACCGAACGCCACCAGCACATGTGACGCGCCCGAGCCGATCGCCTGCTCCAACGCAGCGATCCCCTCGCGGCTCGGCAGCGGAGCCAGGCCGACGTCACGCTTCAGCGCCGCCGCCACCTCGGGTTTCATCACGATGCCGCCTTCGGCCCAGTAGGGCCACGCGATCGACACCGATGCACCTCGCCGGGTGCCCTCCCGCACGAGAGCGGCGCGCCGCTCCATGAACGCGTCAACGAATGCGTTGGCGTAGGCGTACGCCGCCTGCCCGGTGTTGCCGAGCACAGGCACCAGCGACGAGAAACCGACGAAAACGTCGATCGGATCAGCAGCGAAGACGTGATCGAGGTTGAGCAGCACGTCCGCCTTGGCCCGCACCACCGGCTCAGCACGCTCACGGTTGTAGGCGATCAGCAGTCCGTCGTCGCTGACGGACGCCGTGTGGATGACACCGTCCACGCCACCGAAACGAGCCAGCATCTCGCGCCGCACGGCGTCGGCCTGCTCCCGGTCAGTGACGTCGGCGGCCAGGTAGGAGGCCTCCGCCCCCGCCTGCCGCAGCGAGCCGAGCACGTCCTCGATCTCGGAGGTAAGCGGCCTCCGCCCGACCAACAACAGCCGTCCACCGTACGTTGACGCCAGGTGCTCGGCAACGATCCGCCCGATGCCACCCGCACCGCCCACGAGAACGTAGCGGCCACCGCTGCGGAACGACGCGCTCCCGCACGCGGGCAAGTTGACCGTGGATCGCAGCTCGCGGCGCTCACTCCGCCGGAAGACCACACGATGCGTGGGGTCGAGGTCGCCGTGCTCCTCGTCGATGACACGCCTCAGCGCGTCGCCGTCGAGCGCGGCGTCGACCACCAGGGTGCGCACCCTGCTGCCGAGGAGTTCGAGTTCCGCCACCCGCAACAGACCGGTCAGTGCCTGGGACGCAACCGCGTCTTCCGTGGCCAGTACAAGGATCACGAACTGCTCAGCCTTCCCGGCGGCGAGTCGACGGGCACATGCGGCCGTCACCGTCACGCCGAACTGGGCCGCACGAGAAGCACCCGCAGCGTCGGTGGGGATCGTGCGGGCGTCAACGACCACGCCGCCCACTCGGTCCGCGTTGACGATGCGTTCCGCAACCGCGTCAAAAGAACCCGTCGCGACGGTGTGTGCGTCGATGACCAGGTCTTCTATGACGGGAGGCGCCGCCTCCGGCACCGTGAGCGCGGTGTTTTCCCTCGCGCGCACGAGCAAGGCGTCCGCGCTGGCTACGCGGCCCCGCAGCACCAGGCCCTCGACGCTCACCACGGGATCGCCTGCCTCGTTCACCGCGACGATGTCGAACACGTCGGCCGCCGTCCGCCTGCACGCGTGCACGGCGACCCTCTGCGGCAGTTCCGCGTGGACGTCGATTATGTCGGCGGCGAACGGAATCGCGCCCGGCACGGACGTCAGCGGCGCAACCGTGTGCATCACGGCGTCTAGCCCACCCACGATGCGCGTCGCCGGGTCATCCGAAAGCTCAACTTCGGCGTCGGCGCCGTTCGCGCCCACCGTGAGATCGCGAATCCGCTGGTAGGAGGGGCCGTACTCAACGCCTCCGTCGGCGAGGGCCTGGTAGAACTCGCCTACGTCTACCGTTCGCGCGTCCGTCAGCGGCGGCATCTGGCCGAGCCGCTGCCCCTGCAACGGCTCACACGTGACCTCGAAAACCACGCCATCGGTTGACGCGTGAGACACGCGCAGGGCAATCGTTCCCGCCCCGTTCGTGTGCCGCTCCACCTCGAGACATGTCTCGTTCTCTTCCGCCACGACCGACCGGTGCCACACCGCACCACGCAACCGCACATTCTTCACATTCTTCGCAAAGGCGCCACGGCCCTCCTCCACGGCCAGAGCGAGTAGCGCCGCCCCCGGCACCACTCGATGCCCACCAACCACGTGCCCATCGAGCACCACCTGGTCAATACGCCACTGCCGGGTGTCCCCAACCCCGTCAGCCACGGACCCTGCATCGCTGTCCGGCACATCCGCGTCGGTTACAGCACTCGAACCTGGCAGGAGACGGTTCGCGGCCTCCGCCGCAGCACCGCCTGGCTTCGCCTGGCCGGTGACGGTGTCGTTTGCGGATTCCGCTACGGCTGGCAGATCTCCCAGCCAGTAGCGCGTGCGCGCGTGCGGGGGCGGGGGAACGTGCACCCTGTGACCAGGCAGCGCGGTCGTCTCTGCGCCCGTCAGCCATGCGCGTGCGGCCTCCGCCGCGGCGTCGTCGCCGCTGACGTGGACCGCGTCGCCCGTGGCACCTCGCGGCGTGACGATGCTGGTGAACAGCACTCCCTCCGTGCTTGCCGCGGCACCGTTCGCAAAGGTCTTCAAGGCCGTGGCCAGCTTCTCCGCGCTATCGGCGACGGCCGCCAGGCGGTACCGGTGTGGGTCCCTCCTCGACAACACCGACGCGACATCCACCAGCGCCCCGCGATCGCCGCTACGCAGATGCGCCGCGATACGTTCCGCGTACTCGCGCAGCAGTTCCTCCGTGCGAGATGCGAGCAGGAGCGCTACACGCCCACCGTCAGGAAGGTCGGCGCCGAGAGGCCGTGGCGGCGCCTCCTGCAACACCACGTGCGCGTTCGTGCCGCTGAACCCGAACGAGTTCACACCCGACCGGCGCGCCCGGACCGCCTCGGCAGGCCACGGTTTCACCGACGTGGTCACGGTGAACGGCGAGGAAGCGAAGTCGAAGTGACGGTTCAGTTCGGTGACGTGCAATGTCGGGGCGAACAGGCCGTGCTGCATCTGCAAGAGCGACTTCTGCAGGCCCGCCAACCCAGCGACCGCCGAAGTGTGCCCCACATTGCTTTTGACCGAGCCGATCTCCACCGACCCCTGCGGCACGCCCGCGAACGCCTCCGACAACGCCTGCAACTCGATAGGGTCACCCAACCGAGTTCCGGTGCCGTGCGCCTCGATGTAGCCGATACTCGCCGGATCAATCCCCGCGCGCTCGTACACCTCTTTTAGCAGGTCACTCTGCGCCGCCAGGTTGGGGGCCGTGATGCCGTTGGAGTGACCATCCTGGTTTGTGCCCGAAGCGATGATGTAGCCGTGCACCGCATCACCGTCCGCCTCGACGTCGACGGCGCGGCGGAGCACGATCGCGGCAGCGCCCTCACCAGGAACGAAGCCGTCGGCGTCGTCCGAAAACGCCCGACACCGCCCGCCCGGTGCCAGCATGCCAGCCCTCCTCATCGCCTCGAAGCTGCTGGGAGACAAGTACAACGACGCGCCAGCCACGAGAGCGAGATCAACCTCGCCGCGCCGCAGCGCCTCCACCGCCATGTGGGTGGCCACCAGCGACGACGAACACGCCGTGTCAACCGAGACCGCAGTACCGCGCAGGTCAAAGAAGTACGACACCCGCGCCGCCGCCATTGCGCTGCCCGAGGCCAACACGTTGGAACGGTCACGACCCGTGTCGCGGCACAGTGCCCCGTAATCGCCCTCGACGATGCCCACGAACACGCCGCACCGAGAGCCCCGCAGATCACGGCGCGAGTAGCCTGCGTCAGCGAAAGCGTCGTACGCCTCCTCCAACAACAGACGGTGCTGCGGATCCATCACGGCCGCGTCAATTGGCGTCACCTCAAACAAGGGCGCGTCAAACTCTGCCGGGTCGGCCAGTGCGCCGAGCGGCGGCAACTCGAAGCCGTCAGGAAGGTCAAGGCCCGCCCACCGCTGCGGCGGAACAGTCGACACCTCGTCGCGGCCCTGCCTCAACGACTCCCACAACCTGCTCAGGTCACGCGAACCCGCGTACCGCCCCGACATGCCAACCACCGCGATCGCTCCGTCACCCGGGAGCGGTGCCGCCTCGGCGAGGTGGGGCGCCGCCTCAGCGGCGTCGAGCAACTCCCTAGCCTGGTCAGGGGTTATACGCCGCTGCGCGAGGAGTTCCAGAATCTCTTCCGACCGAGACATCAGCGCACAATCCCTTGGGCTCGTTCCAGAAGGTCAATTGCATCCGCCGGGTTGGTTTCACCCGCGTAAATCCGCGCTAGAAGATCGTCGAGTGGGTCACGCTGTACCTCAGGCTGGGTTTGCGCGGAGCTTGCGCCCGCTGGCGCCTGTGATGCGATCAACTGGCTCAGGTAACCCGCAAACTCACGCACCGTGGGGTACTGATACACCCGCGTCGACTCAAGCGACACACCCCACTGCGACGACAACGCCCGCGTCCACTCCACACCAACAATCGAATCCAACCCCAAGTCCGTGAAGCTGCGATCCACATCAATCTCAGCCGCATCCACAAACAACGCATCGGCCAAACTCGCCACCAACGAATCCCGCACCTGCTCACAACCAACCGACGACGCCGACTCCGCCACCGGCCCGGTCGCCTCCTGCGTCTCAACGTGGGCTGGCGGCACCGAGGACACCGGCTGCGGCCCTGCCGGCTGTGCTTGCGCTGACTGGGATTCCACGGGCTGGGTTTGCGCGGAGCTCGCGCCCGCTGTCGCCTGTGATGCGATCAACTGGCTCAGGTAACCCGCAAACTCACGCACCGTGGGGTACTGATACACCCGCGTCGACTCAAGCGACACACCCCACTGCGACGACAACGCCCGCGTCCACTCCACACCAACAATCGAATCCAACCCCAAGTCCGTGAAGCTGCGATCCACATCAATCTCAGCCGCATCCACAAACAACGCATCGGCCAAACTCGCCACCAACGAATCCCGCACCTGCTCACAACCAACCGACGACGCCGAAGAACCAGAGGCGACGGGGGCCCAGGCGGCGGCCGGGGTCAACCCAGCAGCATCGGCCGGAGCCGAGGTCCGGGCAGCGTCGGTTGCCGGGGCCGGGGTGATGAGTTGCAGGGCTACGCCTCGTGGCTTCGGTAGTAACGGTGCGGCCGGGTTCGTGACCACCGATGATGGTGGCACCAAGCGAATCCGCGCGCGCTGCTTGGCCGTTGACGGCTGCGGTGTCGAGGCAAGGCCCTCGTCGCGGGGTGTGTTTGCTGCCGGGCCCGCCTCATTGGCCGGGCTTGTGTCGTCGGCCCGGCTTGTCTCGTCGGCCCGGCTTGTCTCGTCGGCCGGGCCCGGCTTGTTGGTGCGGCGGCCGCCTGGGCCGTGTTCTCCGACCCAGAAACGCCTCTGCGTGAATGGATAGCCCGGGAGCGCCAGCGCCTCCACCTGCTGCTTCGCTATGCTCGGCCCCCAGGTCGGGTCGTACCCGGTCACGTAGAGAGCCGTGACGGCCGTTAGCCGGTCCGTCTCCTGGGCCGCGTCCGTCTCGCCCGCCAGCAGCGAGTCGAACAAGGCCTGCACCACCGGTTCGGGACGGAACGTCGAGGCCACCACTCCTTCACGCGATGTTCGGGACAGTTGCTGCCGCGTCGGGGCCCGCAGCGCCTCCGCCGCCTCGGCCGCGGACGAGACCACCAGCGCTACACGGTGCGCGAAGTGCGTACGCCGGTACGCCAACACGTGCGCGAGCGTGCGCACGTCACACGTCTCGTGCTCACTCAGCCACGTAGCCAACTGCTCCGTCTGCACACGCAGTGCTTCTTCCGAGCGCGCCGACACCATCAGCACCACGGGCCTACCGTTCGCCTGCGGCTCCACCTCCGAGGCGGGATGCCTCGCGCTCAGCGGGACGACGTCGAGCACCACGTGAGCGTTCGTGCCGCTCATACCGAACGCGCTCACCGCGCCACGGCGCACCCCGCGGTCGCCAGGCACGTCCCACGCCGAGGCAAGCACCTCAACCGGCGCGTCGTTCCACCGGATGTACTCGCTCGCCGTCGAGAGGTGCAGCGACGGCGGCACCGTGCCCCGGCGCAGGCTCTCCACCAGGGCGATCACACTGATCAGCCCCGACGCCGCCAACGCGTGCCCCAACGCGGGCTTGGTCGAAACCACCCGCAGCCGCTGCTCACGCGGCCCGTCGCCCAAGGCGTCTACCAGTGCGTTCAATTCCACCGGGTCGCCCAGACGCGTGCCCGTGCCGTGGCTGAACAGTACGTCGAGCGACGACGGATCAACACCGCCGTCCGCCCACGTCGACCGCAGCAGCGCCGTCTGCGCCTCACCACTCGGCGCCGTGATGCCGTTGGTGCGCCCGTCGTAGTTCGCCCCGGCTGCCGTGACCTCCGCCAACGACTCCAGGCCGAGTTCCCGCACCGTCTCCTCCGACGCCAGCACCACCACAGCCACGGCCTCTGCCGGAACCATGCCGTCCGCGTCGCTGGAGAACGCCGCACACCTGCCAGTTTCGGAGAGCATGCCCGCCTGACGCATAGCCACCATCGACTCCGGCGCCAACAACAGGTTCACACCCGCCACGACCGCGACATCCGTGCGGCCCTCGCGAACCGCAGCCGCCGCCTGGTACATCGCCACCAAGCCCGAAGAGCAGGCCGTGTCGATCGCCACGCTGATACCGGTCAGGTCAAGGAAGTACGAGAAACGCGAGGCCATGACCGCGTTCGACGACGCCGTGATCGGCGCCCCGTCCGCAGCGAAGCGCTGGTAGTCGCCTGCCTCGGCCCCCACATACACGTCGACCCGCCGCCCCACTAGCGCCTGACGCGTCAACTGCGCGTCCTCCAGCGCGTGCCACGTCTCCTGCAGCAGCAGTCGTTGCCGCGGGTCCATCGCGTCGGCTTCCCGCGGGGAGAGACCGAAAAACTCCGGGTCGAAGACGTCGGCGTCGCGCAGGAAGCCCGCGCGCAACTCGTCCAACCCTGCACTCGGTAGGCCCGCGCGGATCCAACGGTCGACCCGGTCGCCCGGAACCCCCGCGACCGCGCAACGTCCCTCAGCGAGGAAATGCCACAGTTCACCGCGGCTGCGGGCACCTCCCGGGAACAGCCCTGCGGCGCCTACGACGTGCACGCCGTGCCGCTGCCCGTCCGCACGCATGTCGGAGACACGAGCCGCCGCACCCGGTTGGCTCGCTTGCGAACCCGAGCGCGCATTCACGCTCGCGCTCTGACCCGACTGCGTGGCGGCAGGTTGCGGCGCAACAGCGTGCGTCGTCTCCTCTCTCATCACGATGTCGGGGTACCTCCGCACCAGGTGCTCCGCCAGGCGCTCCAACGTTGGGTTACCGAAAAAGACGTCAGGCAACACGGTGACGCCGAGACGTTCGGTCAGCACACGCGCGTACTCGGCAAGTGACAACGAGTCGAACCCGTACTCCGAGAACATCGCGTCCGGCGTCATCGCGTGTTCAGGGACCTGCAGCACCTGCGTAATCCCCGCTCGCAAGACCGTCTCAAGCCCGGCGCGCGACCCCCCGCACTGGGCGCCGTCCCGCTGCGCATCTGGCTCCATCACTGTCGCGGAGGCGGTCGAGTCTGTACCCGCCGCTTCGGGCATGGCCTGCCGCGCCAGCGCTTCAACCAGCGGGGCCTCACCGGTGGGCCAGTAGGTGTCGGTGGCGAACGGGTAGCCCGGCAGTTCCAGGACCGGCA
>ERZ772772.144-NODE-144-length-43273-cov-11.651835_pt1 | contig 43273 bp, 62 predicted proteins | sample MGYA00511484_ERZ772772 | MGnify/ENA primary metagenome ERZ772772 (study PRJEB29015, sample SAMEA2737913) | human oral metagenome | biome: human oral; feature: human-associated habitat; material: dental | place: China | collected 2088 ... | reverse complement strand
ATCGCCGCCGTCAAACAACCCTAAAAGGCTGCACACTCATGCTTTTGTTCATTGAAAACTGTTATTCTCGTTCGCGGCAGTCCGTATTGAATCTTATCGTTTTGAAAAATCTGAATTTAACGCTACTTATTGTCCGTTCTCGTTCGTGTTAGTGCGTGGCAATCCTCGAAAAAAGTGGGTATGATTGTGGGTATCCCCTCACACATACCCGCTTTTTTATGCTTAACGATACCCAAATCCGCAAGGCGAAACCAGCCGAAAAGCCTTATAAATTAACCGATTCCAACGGTTTGTATATCGTAATAAACCCGAACGGCTCAAAACTATGGCGTTATCGCTTCAGGCTTGACGGCAAAGAGTCCGTTTTTGCTATCGGGGCATATCCTGAAATCTCGCTTGCTGAAGCGCGTGAGAAGCGCAAGGAGGCGCGGTTACTTGTCCAACAGGGAATTAACCCAGCCAAAGACCGAGCCGAGAAAAAACGCCAAAATGCGCGCCAAAACAGAAACACGTTTGAAGCGATTGCAGAAGAGTACCTAGCATCCAAGACAATCAGCGATGGCAGCATTAAAGCCATACATCGTATGCTTAAAAAATACGCCTATCCAATCATCGGAGACACGCCGATAACCAAAGTAACGCCGCGTCAGATTATGGAGTGTCTCGACGTTTGCAAAGACAAAGGCGTTATCGTATCAGGCATATACACACGCCAGCACATGAGCGCAGTATTTTTATATGCGATCCGAACAATGCGGGCGACAAATGACCCTACGTTGGCTTTTGCCGGGTATCTCAAGCGACCCGAAATAACCCACGCAAAAGCGATGACCGCCGAACAAATCAGGGCATTTAAAACAAGCCTTGCAAACTATAATGGCTCGTTTGTCGTCAAAAAAGCCGCGCAGCTATTGCTATACACAGCCGTCCGAACAATAGAGGCAAGGCGGGCTGAATGGGCTGATATTGACCTGCCCGCCGCGATATGGCGGATCCCTGCAAACAAAATGAAAAAATCGAGAATGCACGTCGTGCCGTTGTCGTCTCAGGTTGTCGAGTTGCTCAAAGAGTTGCACGCGGTTACGGGCAATGGGCGGCTACTATTCCCAAACAGCAAACGACCTGATGATATGCTGTCAGCCACAACCATAAATAGAGCATTGGAGTATATGGGGCTTACAATATCAGGGCATGATTTTCGGGCGACGCTTGCAACCAATCTGTCAGAGATGGGATATGAGCATGAGTACATCAAGGCGCAGCTTGCCCATGCCAAAGACAATCAGACCGACGCGGCATATTTTCACGCAAAATTTATCAATCAACGCCGCCAAATGCTGCAAGACTGGGCGGATTTTGTAGATAACCTATAAATAAATTATCATACAAATCATAAAGTTATGGATTTTATACAAAACAATCAAAAAACCTCTTGCATTACCTCTTATAAAGAGGTAATATACACACATCGGCAGACAAAACAGACCGCCGAAAACATGATTAACCACTGACCGCCATCGGGCGGATAGGAGCAAAAAAATGAACGGTACAGATAAACAAATCAAATGGGCAGAGCAAATCAAAAAAGACAACAGCAGTCACATCTATTTAGCCTGCCAATACCTCGAAAAAGCTGTAAATGGCACGACTGATGGCAGCCCCAATAACCTTGTTTTTAAAGATGCTTTAAACAAAATTAAAAGCATTAATAATATTGATGATGCTGCATGGTGGATTAACCAACGGGACTTAGTTTTAAATCAAATTATGATGGCTACTGTACAAGCAAAACCAATCGATAAAATCAAAGGCCTGATTGCTGCATCAAAAAATATCTAACTTAATCATAACCCGCCTTCGGGCGGCAGGGAGAGCAAAAATGATTGAAATCGCCAAAAAATACAAAGCCGAACATGACAGCGTTACCGGATGGGGTAAACATTGCGCCATACCTGACCGCTGCCGGATGCCTGATGCCTATCAGAAATACCTATCTAAATACGCCGCCAGCCACCAAATCGGTACAAACGAGCTTTGCGGTCGAGATGAGGTGGTACTCACATTTTTTGATGCGGACGGCGAGCATATCGGCGGCTATTATATACGACCCGACCAAGTTAATTATGCCGTTGAGTGCATCATACGTAAGTAGTATAGATTGACAGGGCAGCCTAAAAGGCGTACAGTCTGCCCTGTTATTTCAGCCGCACGGAGCGGCTGTGTGTTGAAACCTTGATTGTTTTTTGTTTGTTTTGAGCAATAAATCAACCGCTTCGGCGGTTGCGTGTTAAAACCAAATCATCAAGACAAAAGCCGCCTGATTTATCAAGCGGCTTTTGTTTTACTGGAGGAATCATGGCAAAAGGTAGGACGAGCATCACAGAGCGGCTCAAAAAGAGCCAAAAACGAGAGTCGCGCCGAGAAATGGCGCACGAGTGGGCGAGTAAATGGGAGCAGGATTATTTAAACCTACTCTCTCAAATAAAGCAGGCAATCAGCAAAGGACACGATGACGACCTTATCGACCTATTTGCTGATTTACGCGCCCTGCAACAGCCAAAATTTGAGGCATTGCATCGGGTGATTGACGAATTGATAGACCCCACAAGGGAGCTTGTAGATGACTGATAATATGGAGCTTGGCTACACACCGGCAAACCTAAAAGTCCTGCGCCAACAGCACGGACTAACACAGCAGAATGTTGCCGACATAACGGAGTCAAAACTGAAAACCGCCCAAAAATGGGAAACAAGCCCAAGTATGAGTAGTTATGCAAACATGCCTCACACTAAATGGCTGAAACTGTTGGAATATTTAAAGAATAAATGAGAAGAGGCCGCCTGAGATTTCAGGCGGCCTTTGTTTTATTGAAGAGTATCAGACAACGCCTTATGCCGCGCCTTGCAGTCATTGTACAAGCCGATGACTTGCAACGACCACGGCAGGATGTCCGCCCCTGTTCCGCCCTCAAGTTTCGGCAGTTTGGGGCATGGCTGCACCAAATCGGCGGGCGGTTTAGTCGCCGTCGGCAATGGCGGCGTTGATGACTGACAGCCCATCAGAATCGACGCAGACGTTACGATAGACAACGCGCTCAACAAGTTTTGGAACTTGAACATAGCGAATCCTTTCTTTCTTTTCCCGCACCGCCTTGCCGGTCTGATACACGGCAGACGTTTCGCGGTCTTCTTTAACTTTCTCGATCGCGGCATCTTTCAGACGACCTGAAATTTCAGCAGCCATTTCATCGCGCCCGCGCCGATATTCCGCTTTGCGGTCGGCTTGCCAAGCACCGATGCAGATTGCGATCACAACTAAAACCGCAATCAATTCCCAATTTCTAAGTAACGTTTGAGCCATAATTCAAGCATATCCTTATAGGTTTTAATCTCACGTTCAGCAAACTCAAAAGCCGCCAAGTCTGCGTTTTCGCTCGCCTCTCGGCTTTTGGTTTGCCATTCCGCGATTTTCTGTTTTGCAAAATCAACGGGGTTCATGTTCAACCTTTAAACGTGCAGACCAGGTAAATAGACGGTCTTCCCGCCTTTTTTGGTCGCAGTCATGATTTGGTTACGCATTGGGCTATTACGGCGGAAGCCGACATGAACCCATGCACCATCCCCGCGTTCCGGGAACTCAAGAATCAACTGGTCGAACGTGATTTTCCCTTCGTCACGCATTTTGATGATTTCTTTCGCAAACGCCAAAGAAGTCAAACCGATAGCATCACAGTCGGCGGCCAAGCCGAAACGGTGGGCAGACGTTGGCGAACCACCAACGGCTTTATTCACACGCTCGCTGCGAAAGCAGGAAGTAACGACGATTCCGCGCCCAACATAGGCACGGATTTTTTCAAGTTGTTCAGCCGTATACTGGATGTTTGCCATTTCAGCGGCGGACGGCACATTCTGAAGCCCCAAACGTCGCGCGGTCTCGCTTCGCGTCAGTTCTTTCAGGCTAAAGTGTTCAGTGATTTGCATTTCTTGTCTCCAAATAAAAAGGTCGTCTGAAATTCAGACGACCTGTTGTTGAATTAATCTTTATCAACGAATTTACCCGCCGTTTTTTTGACCCATTTGGTCATAATGCCCGGGGCTAGGCTTTTAACGGTATCCATCGCATGACCCGTCAGGATACCGACAAACGCGCCGGCAACCGCACAAGTCCACACTTGATTTACCATCAAAAACCGTTCTGCTACTGCCGCCGCCGCAACCGCCGAAATCAAGGCTTCGAATAGGCTTGATACTGGTGCGTCATGGTCTTTCATGCTTGACCAAACGCTACCGACGATGCCGCCCCCTATGGCAAACAGATAGCCGATGTGAAAAAAATCATGCATCATTCCCCCTTTTGCTCTCGTTTGAATTTATCCTCCGAAAACAAGAATTTAAGTGAGTTATTACCAGCAAGCAGGCACAGAAAAGCCAAGACGGGCGGAATAACCATGCCTGTATGTGCAGGCGGGTAGGCAGCCCAAAACGCATATGCCGTCAGATACCAAATAAAAGCTGATATAAGCAGGATATATCCTGACAACACCTCCCCTTTAAATGTCTGCCAGTACATCGCCGCCAGCTGCAACACGCCGACGCCGCCAAAGACCAGTATCAGCGTCAGTTCCGAAATGTCCTTGAACTTGTAGTAGATGGGCCAGTTATAAATGTCATTCGGCGAGAACGCAAAGACCAGCGCATAGCCAATCATCGAACACCCGCTTATAAACTCGACCGCCCGCGTCCCCGTGCTGAATAACCAACGCTGAAAACGCACGGGAAGAAAACGAAGCTCAAAGGCGTATTTAAGCCATTGAATAGACTTGCTCATTTTAAAAACCTCCATAGAAAAAAGGTCGCCCTTTCAGACGACCTAACCACTTACACCAATTTGAAATCACGATTCATCTGTCTCAACAGCTTGGCAATATCCTTTTTATGGACAAAATCGCCGCCGGTTGTGTTGATGATAATCGTACTGTTATCGCCACCCGACTGACCCGCCATTTCACGGATTGTCTGCGCGTGTTCCGCTGGCAAGACCATCTCGTTTTCGTGCAGTTGAGTAAGCGGGTTGATACCGGCGGGAATATCCCAGCCGCCCGCCGCCGATGGAATCCGCGTCGTGGTCGTGGACGTTTTGGAACCGCCCCCGCCACCGACCAAACCCATCACAAGCGCAAACATCGCGCCCATCGCGGCCGCAGCCAAAGCAGGACCGGTAATAGGGATAGCCGCTTGTGATGCTGCCGCCCCTGAAGCCGCCTGCGTTGCGTTTGCCCCTACAACCGCCGATGTCTCAGCCGTTTTGGTTGCAACAGTTGCCGCCGCGCCTGCCTGCTCCATGCTTTGCTTTACCCCAAAGATGGATTTATAAATCGCCGACTCCTGCACCATGCGCTGCATCATGCCCATCAGCGGTTTAGTAACCATCTCTTGTATAAACGCTTGCCCGGTGCTTTTAAAAAAGCCCGTCATGGCTTGGCCGAAAGACTGCGTCCGAGAGAGCATGGCGGAAAAAGCCTGCCCCATCTGGTCTTGTGCCGTCTGCCAAACGTTTTTCCCGCCGTCTTGCAGCATTTCCATGACGTTGGGCGCGTCTTTGCGGCGTTGCTGTTCCCGCTTGCCTTTGTTTTTGCCTTGCTCGCGTTCATGCCCTTGCCCAAGTTCCGCCATTTGCTGTTTCAGCTTGGCGATAGCCGTCTGACTATAAGTCGGATCTTGTTCGGCAAGCGCGATCCGTTCCTGCAATGCGTCATAGGCGATTTGGTACCGGCGGTTTTCAAACTCGATTTCCAAGTCTAGGCGTTGGAGTTGCGAGATTTGACCGTTGGCTAGGGCTTGGTCTGCCGCGTCCTTTTCCATGTCCAGCTTGTGCTTATCCAGCTTCTCCCATGCCGCCACCTGATTGATTTTGGCTTCGGTCGATTGCTTGGATAACTGGTCTTCAAGCGTCAGGATTTTTTCACGCAGTTTCAAGCCTGTTTTACTGCCCGCGTCAACCGTTGCCAGTTTCGCGCGCCAGTAAGCGGCTTCACGCGCCAAATCCCACTCTTGATGGGACAGCGTTTCCCGCTGCATTTCTTTATGTGCAAGTTTTTGGGCTTTGATTTCCTCTTCCCATGCCTGCATCGGGTCTTTGGCCGCGCCTGAACCGCCACCACCGCCCGCTTTACGGCCGCTACCGCCTTTACGACCGCTTCCACCGCCGCCACCACCGCCAGCGGGGGATTTAGTAGAGCCACCACCACCACCACCACCGCCGCCGCGCATGGCTTTGGCTTCGTGTATGTTGGCAGCCCGTTCCTTGATGGCGTTTGCCATTGCGCCCGCGCGGTCTTTCGTCATGCTGTCAACGATTCGACCACCAAGCCCGCCGTCGTCCATCTTGCCGATTTGGACGCTACTCAGCTTATCAATGCCCGATATTCCAACCATCGATGCGGCTTTGTTGGCAAAGTCAATCATGCTGTTAATCATGCCGATTGCCTTGTTTACCATCCACTCAATCGCGGAGATAAACACGTTGCCGATAGCCTTACCGAGATTCGAAAAGAATTGCGGCATATTGTTGGCGGCTTCTTTAATCAGCATCCAGCCGGTCGCAAACGTGTTGACGAAGGCATTTACCGCCGCGCCGATGACGCTTGAGATGATGCCCATCACACGCTCGAACAAAGCCGACCAGCCGCCCACGCTTTCGCCAAGCCAGCCCGTCAGCCCGCCAAACCACTCCCTTATTGCGCCGATGGCTTCGCCGATGGTCTCTGTGATTGCCTGCCAAACCGCCTGAATCACGTCAAACAGATTCGACCAGCCGCCGCCGAAAACATCTATCTCGTCGCCAAATTGCGCAATCAGCCCGATTACCGCGCCGATAGCAACCGCAATCAATCCGAATGGGTTTGCAAGCATGGCAACATTTAAACCGATGACCTGTGCCGTCGCAGCGGTAACAGCAACCGCAAAGCCCGCCATGATGGGGACGACCAAGTTAAGGTTATCCGCAATCAGTTTGATAATGGACGCGATGCCTGACATTGCGCCGCTGTCGTTCAGCAGCTTGGAAACCATGCTTTGCCAGTTGTTCGAAAACACAGTCAAAGCCTGACCCATCGTCATGGGCATTTTTGCCGCCTGCTCGCCGAATTTCTCCGACGCGCCGGATATGGCTTTGAAAATCACATCCGCCGTCAGTTGTCCCTCGCTGCCCAGCTTTTTGATTTCCGCGCGGGATTTGCCCATATATTCCGCAATGGTATCAAGCAGGATAGGGGCGGCTTCGGCAATGGATTTAAACTCGTCGCCTTGCAATACACCGCTGCCCAAAGCCTGCGATAACTGCATCAACGCGGCGGCTTGCTGTTGTGCGCCCACGCCGCCGATTGTCATGGCGTTATTCGTCGCTTCGGTAAATTGCAAGATTTCCTGTTGCGTGTAGCCGTAGTCTTTCAAGGCGCGGCTCGTGGATACATACAGGCTTGACGTTGATTCAAGCGATGCGCGGGTATTGTTCGCCACATCCAAAAGCTGACGTTGGACAGCCAAATACTCGGTTTCAGACGACACCACCTGTCTTACTTGGCTGTTTATCGACTGCATAGCATCGGCAGTATCAAGCATGGATTTTGCAAACGACACCGTCGCAAATCCCGCCAACAGCGTACCGATTTTACCCAGCCCGCCCGCCGCCTCTTCCGCCTTATCGCCTGTCTTGGCAAGTTCGGCGTTTAACTCTTTGACCTTTTCCTTTCCGTCGCCGATACCTCCGACAAAATCGGACATATCAATGTCAAACGCCTTTTCCATCGACTTTTGCATCTCGGAAAAGCTGCGCGTCAATTCGGATCGCACCTGTCCGATAGCGTTTTCAATCTGCTTGGAAGCATTTGACGCAGAGTTTGCTGCCTGATTAAAACCCGCAGCCGTGCCGTTCTCGACGGTTATCTTGATTTTTGTTTCTAAATCGCTCATACGACCGCCCATAAAAAAGCCCGTGAATCATCACGGGCGTGGTTCCAAATTTAGATTAGGCTTCGACAAGTTCCGCGCCTGAAAAGACGCTTTGTTCGTTCCCTTGCTCAACGGCTTTACCGTACAGCCATGCACGGGATACCTCGCCATCTTCAGGCAAGGCGTTGACGGAAATCGAGTGGGAACAAAGCGGATTCCGACCCGCTTCGTATGCCTTTTTCGAGACGTAGCCGTTAAGCGTTGCGGTCGCGCTGCCGTATTTGTAGTCGATACTGACATATTCGATTACATGATGGCTTGCCGTTGCACCGGTGCTTTCATCTTCAATTTCGCGGTTAATTGCAATAATCATTCAAACCTCCATAAAAAAGCCCCTTTCGGGGCGTTTGTTAAACATATTGCAGAACGTCAATGTTTCTCAAGGTAACAAATTTATTTTGCGTGTTAAACCTTAATACAGGCGATTGCAAAGGAATTTGCCATTCCCTAGATAACCTAGTGTCGACAACGCCATTACCGCCGATACCAATATCATCAACACCCATAGAGTGTACAAGTTTGTAAGAAAATGGCAGGCCTGTATCGTGCTGATGAATGGCATTAAACCTGATACCCAGAATGTTCTGCGGCAAAGGTAATGATTCCAACGAGCCGCCATTTTGTATATACTCGTCCTTGTATCTTATCCAGTGTTTATTCTGTGATAATCGGCGATACAATGGGTCGTCATTTACTATATACGCTGTCTGTAAAACTGGATAATCCTCCTTAAAATATCCATTATCAATCTGAACCTCAATCAAATTCGTTCCGCTTACTTTGGCGGGATACCAGCCAAAAGAATACGCAATAAAACTCTTTGAATCAGTAGCATATTTATCATTTAAGATGCTACGTTTAGTCATACCTGAATGATATTCTAAAGGAATGTCCACTCCATTCAATCTTAGTCTAGCCCTATCCTGTTTTGCCGGATTTTTATTCACTTCTACCAATGCGGTACCTGCAATATGCCACATCATCGGCACCCCTTCAGCCGGGAACTCAGCCCGCCAAATATTACCTATGCGCTCCATAGTACGTACGCGGAAAACGTCGCCTTCGATATGGGAGGCTTTCATAACCCCGTTAAAATATCCCGACTCAGCTTCAATCCGACCACGAATAGTCGCATTATTAGCCGTCAAGATACCTTCAGGCGTAACCGTGAAATTACCGTTACCGATATTCAGATTACCGCCTCGAATATCCCCTAAATCCGAAGATATTGCCGACAAATGATTCACGTTCAAGCGGTCGGCGTTAATGCCTGCCGCCCTAATTTCCCGTGAGTCGATGCTGCCTGCGACAATCCTACTGGCACCAATGCTGTTGACACGGATTTTGTTACCGTCAATATCACCGACATTAAGCCTGTCGATGATGGCTTTGCCGTTTACCACCAGCTCGCCATTTACACCGACACGGTTTTGCTGTGTATCGACCGTAAACGGGAAAGCGTCTTCCTTGCCCGGTGCGCCGATGCCGAAGCGGTCGGCGTTGACAATGAATTTGCTTTCAGGCGTTCCGTTTTTCGGCGTGGTTGCCAAGCCGTAGCCTGCTACCTTGCCGTTAACATCGACCTTGACCGTGTATTGCGCTTCTAAGCCGTTGATGCTTTTCGCGTGGGCTTGTACCGTCGCTTTGTTGCCGTCAGCGGTTGATTGGGCTGTCGTGATACGCTCGCCAAGCGATTTGATGTCGCCTGTCGCTTTGGTTAAGGTCGTCTGAACCACCTGAACCGTTGCTTTGGTCTCATTTACCGACTGTTGCGCGGTATCAAGGCGCGCAGAAAGGGTCTGAATATCACGCTTTCTGTCCTCGTTCGCGGTTTTAATGCGGTCGTTGACGCTGCCCGTGCCGTTGCCGTCAATCAGGGAGATTTTGTCGCGCAATGACTTATTCAGATTGCTTTCTGATAGGTCGTTTGTTGATACGTCATAGACGGTAAAAGCCACGCTGTTGCTGACTTTTAGAGCGTCTTTGCCGAAGCTATCATAACCCGCCGCGCGCAAATGGTAGGTCTTACCTTTTTCCAGCGGTTTGCCGTTGCATTTGGCAATGGTTACAAACGTTTCCGCGCCGTCATAGACTTTGTTTGCGTCTATGGTCGGTACGGCTGCGTTTTCGGACACCCAAACGATAATCCCTGCGAAATCCTCTTCGGCAGGTTTTTGGCAGGTAAAAAACGCCTGTTTCAAACCGCTATCGACGGAAATGCCTTGCAATGCTTGCAGTTGCGGATTTTGCGCCGCGATTTGCGCCCAGTTGCCTGTTTTACCTGTAACGGCACGCCCGCGAACCTTGAAAACAACATCACGCACCTGCCCGCCGTCGGCTTTCATATCCGCCTGAGTGTAGGTGAAGCTGTTGTCCACAATGCCGCTGATTGCGCGTAAACGGCGTTGGCTGTTGCCTGCGTAGATTTCCACATCGTAGGTATCCGCGCCGTCCAGCTTGTCCCATGCGATGACTGCCTCTTTGCCGTACGCCCACGAAGACGACAGGCGCAGATTTTGAATCTGCCCCAGCGGCGCACCTTTAATGGTGTAGGAATACGCGGGAACAGATGCCAAATCCTGAATGCCGCCGCTGAAAACGTTGTACGAAACCAGCTTGACCCAAACAGTCCGACCAATCCAGTTGCGCGGAACGGCATACTTGAACAATGCTTCGTCAATGCGCGCGAACTGGCTGCCCGCCGCATGGCTGTCAATAGCAGAGCCATATGCGCCGCGCGTCAAGTTGCCCAGCGTGTAACGCCCCACGCCTTTCAGTTCGGCGTTTGCGTATGCCAAAAACTCGCCGTCAACGTAACACAACGTCAGTAAATCGCGGCTGTCCTGCTCCGTGCCGCCTGTCATTTGACCTGCGGAAATTTCCACGCTCAAGGTGTTGGTACGGTCGAAAACCGCACCATTCGGCAAAGCAGCCGTCAGCGAGCCGAAACGTGCTTTATGGTTGACCGCGCCGACGCGGGTATAGCTGTCGCCGTCGGTTGACACCCACACTTCAGCACCGCCCCACATATCGCCGCCGGCGGTTGCCATCCAAATTTGCGGCTCGCCGCCTGTCAGTTGTAACGGGGCTTCAAAGATAACGGGTGCATGGGCGTTGCCCGGCGAAACATTGTAATCGGCAGAGTAACCCAAAGACGGCTGCGTCGGATATTCTGACGTTGTGTACACACCGACGGGGTAGTCTTCAGCCTTGACGGATAAAACCCCCTCTTCGTCTTCTTCAATCTCCGTGATTCGGACGGGCGTTTTATTCAAGCCAAGCCCTGCGTCAGTCAGGGTTACAATATCCATCGGCTCAAGCAGGCAGTATTTCCAACCCAGCTTAAACTCATATTCATTGCGGACGTACAGGGCGCGTTGCAAGAGTTGCTGGGCTACCTTTTGGGCTACCTTGCCGTTACAGATACCGTGCATCTTCACGGCTTCTTTAGGGCGTAATCCGTACTGCTCGATGTTTGCTTGGTCTTTTACTTCCGCAATGGCGACGTTATAGTCGTTATCGCGGTCGAGATACTCGACTTGGACTTGGTTAAACGCGTCGGCATTGGTTTTACGCTCAACCCTTACAGGGTCTTCCGCGCCTGAAACGATAAAATCGTCGTCTGTCAGGTCGTATAGTGCCTTGTTATCGGCAACATATGCCGCGCCGTTGCCAGAATAATTGCCGTCGCCGTAGGGGACGATTTTCAGACGACCTTGAGAAAACACCGCCGCGCTGTTGGTCTGTTCCAATAGTTCGGAGATGTTTCGTTGCGCTTCGCCTTGCTCCGTGTAGGCAGGGCTTAGAAAAATACCGACCGCGCGGCAATAGTTGCTGTATCGGTCGGTGTCGCCGATGCTGTCGGCGGGGAATCCGCAGCCGTAGCGTTGGTTTGTCAGCAGGTCTCGGATTATTTCGCGCGGGTTTGCGTCAGGGATATTGCCCGAATAGCCCAGCTTGCCGATGACCTCAAAATTGTGCTGATAAATCTGCGCGGATTTCGTCAGTTCGTAGTTCGGGCTACACAGGTAGGCGGTGCCGGAATAGTTCAAGGCTTGCCCGGTGTGCTTTGCCTGTTGGAGGTGCGTCCACAACGGCTGCTCGTCGCCGCCGCGCATAAGCGTCAGGCGCAACTGTGCCAGCGAATCAAATTTCTCTTTGTCTCGCCAAATACGACCGACGCCGCTAATCTCGCCTTCGCACAATGCCAGCATGACGGCGGCTTCGTAGGTGTACTTGATGTCTTCCTGCGTTACACCGCCGCCGCCTTTACCGCCCTGCCGTGTCGTGGTTTTATGCTCGATGGTGGTAAAGTCGCCGTACCAAATCAGATTACCAGCCACGCGCGTCCTGCCGTAGATGACAGGCAGGGTAAGCCCCTGCGATGACCGCTGTACCTGTAACGATAAAATCCGCTCTTCAGCCGATGTAATGGTTGATGATTTACCGCCCATATAAAACCTCAGATAACATTAAATATAGCCAAGTTCTTTTGCTTTATTGATGATTTTTTGCGCAATTACCGTTTCAACAGCAGGCAAGAAATGCGCGCCGCCGTCATAGGACAGCGATAAAGGCATAATCCCGTCTTTTTGAGCCTGCTTGTCCGACTCATTAGGCGTGATGCCAGTATCCACCCAAATCTGCTCTGACAGCATATAAGCCTCAATGTCATACACATTTTTGCCATATTTCTCGCGCAACCAGTTATTAAACTGGTCTTTGAGTTGATGACGGTATGGATGATTTTCTTTCGCCCAACCAGGCTTGTTATCAGCCCAAATAGGCAAGACAATATATCGAGGTGCATCTTTTGGCTGCACAAGGTCAATACATTTTTGAATGTATCCTTTAACACGTTCTAACGCCGCCTGCCAATTATTCCAGTTAGCACCGTTAACATCGTTTTTTCCAGTGGCAAGAACGCAGATGCCATCAGTGCCACCATTGTTTTTAAGTTTGACCGGGTATCGCTTCCCGGCAACAATGCTGTGCGCCTGTTCGTCGCGTGGGTAGATTTTGACATTTGCAGATTGCCCAACGATAGATGCCTCGATGTTTTCTCCAATGATTACAATGGTCGAATGCAAACTAAATGGTGTCACACCTTCACCGTAAACCAGTTCTGCATCGATGAAAACATTTCGCCCCTTCGCAGGAATCGTGTCAACGTTGAATTTAATTTCAACAGGGCTGCCGTTCATGCTCATCAACGCGTAAGATGCCAAGCTGCCGCCCTGTGCATTATTAATGACGGGCAAATTCTCTGCTTTAGCGAGATTAATAGCTTGATCGCCAAGTCGAGCATTAGTTGAGTCGCCGAAAAAATTAAGGCTGCGAACCAACGGTTTAACCGCTGTGGGCGGTTGTGTTGGTTTTGGCGGCTCAGGCTGTGCCGGTGGCGTAGTAGGTGTGATTGTTGGTGCACTTGGTTTCGGGGTCGCTGGCTTGGCAGGTAATGGCTTACCTGATATTGACGCTAAATACTCCTTAATCTCTTCCAAATCCTTTTTCGTTTGCGGATCACTACCGCCCATTCCCAATCCAAAAACCGATAATTCAATAAACATTCAACGCCTCCAATGTAAAAAATTTCACTTCGCGCCCGTCAAGTTCGGGCTGATTGATGTCATCTAAAACCACACCGCGCCCGATGTAGCTGTGGATAATCTTGCCATCGCCCACCAAGATGGCGGAATGGCTGAACGTGCGCCCAAACTTCCACATAGCGATGTCGCCGGGCTTTGGGTCGTCCGTCTCTTTGCAAAACTTGGCGATAACCTCTAAATACCGCTCCGTATCGCGGTGCAAGTGCCAGTCGCGGGAATATTTGGGCGGCGTGAAGTCATCGGGAACGATTCCGACCGCGCCATAAACTCCGACAAGCAGCATGGCGCAATCCACGCCCGCGCCCTTGACCATTGCGAAATGATGATAGGGCGTACCAAGCCATGACCGCGCCTCTTCGACAATTTGTTCTCTCAAATCCATTTCAGACGACCTTTTCACTGTTTTCCTTTTCAAGTTCGGCAATCATGGATTTTTCACGCTCGGAAAGCGTCCACTGAGTAACATCTGCATTCTTTGCAGCTTTTGCAGCTTTTGCAGCCTGTACGGCTTTCGTCGCCCTGCCAGTCAGTAACAAGCCTTTCCCAAACACTTCTTTTTTATGTGGTTTCTGGCAATCTAAAGCGTTGACGGGCAGCGTATCGGCGCGGTCTATTTTAAGCTCCGCGCACAATCCTGAATCCGCCGCCTTAAATACTTCATCAGGGTATGAATACTTAGGGAGACCGCTCCCATTAGAAGTGGTGGCGGCTTTAATTTTTTCCGCCAACGATTCAGATACCCATACTTTCAAATCTCCCAGCATATTGGTTACGAATGCCGTTGAGACCTTTGCGCCGTTTTCATAAGTTAGTGTGCTGTTACTTGCCGCTAAAAATACAGCCGTATAGTTTTCCATGCCTGCCGCTACTCCTGACAGGCAGGTTAGGCGCGGGGCGAAAAGAAAGAACGGGATTCCCCGCTCCTGATAAAATTTAACGATTTTCGCCAAAATAGAGAACGGCGGGTTATCAATAACGACCTTTCCCGTGTAGTCGTAAGACTCGTAATCGCCGCCCGGGTAAAATGGGCGGGCAATCTCAAGATGACTCGGAATGCCTACATCTTCCCTTACAAAAGACAACACCGCCTCGTAAATGGCGGGCGGTGTGTAGCAATCATCGGTCGTTTTTTTTCGGGTTTGGAATTTCTGAACGAAGCCTTCGTAGTCTTCAAATTCTTCAATCGTTTTATTTGCGGGTTTGAATGTCATTTGAAATCCTTTTAAACCACCGTATCAGCAGACGGAATATAAGGGAATCCGCGGAAATGCACGATGTTGTTAAATTTGTTCTTGCAGGTATCCTGACGCTTGTTGCAGCCCGGATAAACCTTAAACACATCGCCCGCTTGCGGCGGGTAGGGTAGGCGCAGGGCAAACTCAAACGTATTGCCGTTGTGCGCCTTGACCGTCCTGCTCAAGCCTGCGTTTCGCCCGCTCGTGAACTTAATCACGCCCTGCGAAAACCAGCCGTTCTCATGCGTCAGATTGTGTTGCAGTTCGTTTCCTGTTTGGCTGTTCGCCGTTACGCGGCCGTTTACCGTAAATTTCTCACGGTTGACCTTGCAGCCCTCGTCATAAAGTGTTCTCATGCAGCCCGCCTGATAGATGTTGCGCGGGCTAGAGACGTTCAAAAGCTCGATGTCAGATTTGACGTCAACCTTTACAGACGACCTGCTGCCCGATACGTCCGACACGCGCCCCGAAAAGATATTCACAGCACCAACTGGGCGAAGTTCGGCAAGAGAGCCGTTAACATCGGCAGTCGAACGCAAATCAACACCCGAAATCCTAATGGAATCAGACGTTTGGTATCGAGCCTGTATAATCAGGCTGCGTATTTCCTTGACCGTTTTGCCCGCAGGGATTGCGTGTTTTGCCGAAATGCGTTCACTCAATGTTTTCTTGGTACCACTGACCGCATCTTCGTACCAGCAGCTAAAATAGCCGACGGAATTGTCCGTATAGGTTACAGACAGTTCAGCCCCGATACGCGGATAGGGTTTGCCGTAGATTGACGTTGCGTTTTCAAGCGCAATATCACATGACAAGACAAATTCGTTCGGCAAATCGCCGCGAACTTGAAGCGTTTTGGTCTCGGTTCGATTCACGCCCGAAACTTCCAAAACTGCGCCCGCATCTTCGACCATGTTGCCGATGATTGAAGCGGTTGGTGTGAAAAACACACGGTCTATCTTGACCCGCGCGCCGTCCAATACGCCGCCCAAAGCAGCTTCAGCCCATTGCAAGCCCTCAAGCCTGTAATCAGGGTCGGAAGCGATTTGCAGGGTGTTGGAATCCACGTCTAATCCGACAGCGATACGGGTTGCCCCGCGCTTGATGATCAGCTTATGCGCTTCGTAGATCTGTCCATCCCAAACGACGGGCATATCCGCGCTGGTATGGCGCAGCACCTGCCCGCCTGAAAGCGTGATGGTGTACAAATCCGCCATCTGAAACTCGTCGCTACCGTGTAGCAAGTCAATCAGTTCTTTTGTCGCTGTCTTCATAACTTCACGCTCGTAAACTCAATCTTTTTGGCTGCCCACAGGCTGCCCAAAACGTTTTCAAAATCCACCGTATCGGATGTAAATCGCACGCGGAAATAAAAACCGCCTGTCCATGTAATCGGACGACCAGGCGTTTGCGGTGTGTTGAAAACCAAGACGCCTTTGTCGGTAACGGTGTAATCACGCCCATACGTCAACGCTACGCCGCCCACTTTGACGGCGGGGCGTTCTTTGACTGCCAAGACAGGCTCGATAAAACCGCCCATCGAACGGACAAGCTGATAGCGCGTAACGCCTTGCACCGTGTTTCCGATAGGCTGGTCGGTTACGGCGTTGTCGGTCGGGTCTTCGTACAAAAAACTTTCGAAACTGCCCTTGCGGGCATTGAAGAATCCCGCCAGTTGTTCCAACTCGTTCACGGACACTTTCGTCCGCAATACCTCGAACGACAGAGAGAACCGCCATTGCGGGTAGGTGTAGTAGGCGGTGCGAAATTCACGACCGCTCGCTGATTTCTGCGTCCCGGTACTCCATACCGCTGTTTTCTTTCGCCCCCACTTCAAGCCGGGGAACGTGGGGAAAATTGCATTACCCATTAGATGATTCCTTTCGCTTTCAGCAAGGCGTTAAATTCATCTTCCGGCAGTTCGTTACCGCCAAGCATACCGATAGCTTCGGCTTCGTCCGCTTCGCTTTGTGCGACGCCCGACGACGGCTTGATGCCCATGTACGACGCTACCAAGATATGTACGGGCGGGTGTTCGCGCCAATACTCGTTCAAATGCTGGATACGCGGCAAATCCAAGTTTTCGGCGACGTAATCCCACGTCCACCCCGTAGAGGCGCAGACGTGGGCAATCATCGCGCCAAAACTTAGTCCGCCGCCTGAACTTCCCCCGCTTGTGCGGCTTCCTGTTCTTTGCGTTTCAGACCCGATACGTCCATCACGGCAGCAAACACGTCGCCCATGTTGGCAATATCAATCAAATCGGCAACCTGTTCGCGCGTCATATCGGGATAATTGCGGCGCAGGGAGGCATGGGCGCAATCAATAACGGTGGAGATTTGTTTTGCGTCTTGGACGTTGCCGTCAAATGCGCCGATGCGCTCCTGCAACTGTTCCAGCGCGCCAAGTGCGATGGGTGGGATAACGTAATTTGTGCCGTTCAGTTCAACGGTTACGCCTTTAATTCGTACTGTCATTTTCGCTTCCTAATTCAGGTCAAATAAAAAGACCGCCCTTTCGGACGGTCTGCGTGATTACTCTTGAATCCACAACGTACCGACTTTAAAGCCCGCTTCATCGGTTTGCGCCGTGAAGTCGATTTCAGGGACGGAAAAGTCGTCGTTTTTGGTCGAGAACAAGCCCAGTTTGCCGCTGGTTACGCTTTCCAGTTCCAACAGGGCTTTTTTGCCCTTGAACTGTGTCAGGTATTTCAGCTTAAACGTAGGCGTGTTGCCCATCGCCAAATTTGTCAGTTCAAGTTTCTTGGCTGACGGCATGGTTTGGGTGTAGGTAAAGCTTGGGTAAACGGTCTTACCCTTGTCTGCTTCAGCAAAGGTGTATAAACCTGTTGCGGACACCATGTATTGCCCCGCCGTCGGATTACTGGCGACCTTGATGTAAGCCGTACCATCGCTACCCATCACGCCCGCGTCTTCCACAAAGCGGCCGCCATTCGGCGCGGTTGCCTGCACGGTATATGCGCCGCTTGCCGGAATCGCTTTACCCGTAACATCCGCCCAAAGTGCTTTCATCGTGCCGGTTGTGTATTCCGCACCAAAAAACAGGGTATTCAGGGCGAGACCGTTAATCAGCGCACCCTTGAATTTACCCGAAACCTTAACCTTACCTTGTGCCACAGCCAAAGCAAAGCGGTTTTGACCGAAGAACTCTTTAAGCTCCGCCGATAAATCGACGGACATTTCTTGCAAGCCCATGATTCGCACGGGCGTTGCGTTTTGCACACGGTTGCCGTAAGCATCCGTAATCATTTCGGCGAACACTTCGCCGCTACCAAACGTCAACTGCATGGTATTCCTTTCAAAAAATAAAACCGCATTACGCGGCGCAAATCACAATCGGGATAATACAAACTGCCTGCTCGCCAAGCGTTCCCTCGTCGGTTTCCACCGTACCCTCAACGCGGCAATACTCAATGTCCGCGCCATCCACCACTAAAGCCGTCTTGCCCGTGATAGGGTGGACGGCGTTCACGGTATTGCACACCGCGTCAATCAGCGGATTCATAATGGGCGCGGGCGGCTCGCCTGACGTTTGGACGTACAGATACACGTCAACACGCAAAATCCACTTGGTTTCCTGCCCTGTCAGTGTTACCGCCTGCATATCGCCCTGCGCCATGAATAACGCGGGTTGGTCGTAGCGTTTCACGTCGTTCCAGTGCAGCAGTTTTCGGCTCTTGGTAACAAAACCGTCCAATGCGTCCAACTTCGCCCACAGCGCGGAATAAATCGCTTCACGGTTCATCGCAATGCCCCTTTCACGGAATTTCTCAAATCGGCTTCAATCTCAGGCTTCATATCACGCAAAGCCGTCCGTAAAAATGACCGTTCAGGCAGCTTCACATTGCGGGAATGCGCGCGCACCTGAACGTATCGCGGCGATTTAAGCGGTCGCCCAAATGCCTGACGAACCTGACGCAAAGATGCCTTGACGTTTACCGTGCCTGCAAAGCCATATTCATGCGCCTTGCCGTAGCGGACGTTGGTGTTTACTTCGCCAATTACCGCGCTGCCCGTGTTGGTTACGCGTTGGTGTATCGACCGTCGCAGATTGCCCGTCCGTACATTCAGCACCTGCCCAGACAGGCGGTTTTCCATGACTTCGCTTTGCAACTTCAACGCCGACCGTGCGACAGACTTCACAATAGCCGTCTGAACCTTGTCGCCATATGCTCGCAATAACGCCACCAAAACATCGCCGCCGATAAATTCCATCTTCAGCATTACACGCCTTTCCGTTTGTACTCATTGAGTATCGCAAACGCCGACGGCGGCATACCGCCCGATTCGCTGAATGTTGAAAACGAGATGGTTTCGCCTGCAAGTGTCTTACTCTGTACGCCCTTGTTCTCGATTTCGTTCATCCGCTGCGTTGCGACAATCAAGATGGCTTCCTGAATGTCGGCGGGTATGGTTTCATAGCCCGCGCGGTACGATACTTCAACGTTTCGGATACCCTGTGCAAAACAGGCATGGCGTATCAGCAGCCAATTATCAAAATCCCAGTCGTTTGCCGTGCGCCCGTTGATTTTTACAGACGACACGGATAGGACGGGGTATTGATTCAGGACGATGCGGTTTTTGCCGTTGCCGTTGTAACGCTCGACGTAATCCGCCGCTTCGAGTTTGCGCCCGATATAGGCTTCGACAGCCGCCGATACCCCGTCAAGCAGGGTTTGAAAATACGCATCCTGCTTGTCGTGGGTAACGCCCAGCCGCTGTTTGAATAAATCAAGAGAGACAAGGGCGGTCATCGTTATTCAGCCTGTTCAGTTTCAGCAGGCTCTACCGCTTCAACAGGTTCGGCTTGTTCAGCTGGTTGCTCTGCCGGCTGCTCGGCTTTCGCTTTGCGTCCGCGCTTGGTTTCGGCTTTTTCCGGCTCGGTAGGCTCGGTAGGCTCTTCAACAACGTTGCCGAAGCCGAACTGATACAAGAATTGTGCCGCTTCGGCGGGGACTTCCACGATACGGTCTTCACCCACTGTGTAGCTTTGGCTACCAAAGGAAACATCGGTAAAGCCCTCAGGGGCTTGTAATTTAGCCATTTTTGTCATTTCGATTCTCCAAAAGAAAAGGTCGCCTGAAAATTCAGACGACCTTATTAGGATTAACCAGCGTTGGTAATCATACCAAACGCAGGCATGAACATACCTTGCAGCAACTCATCCGCGTAGACGCCGTATTCATACATACGGGTACGCAGCGGCCATTCGATTTGGTAATACTCTTGGCGCGTGCGTACTTGCAGCAGATTACCGATGCCTTGTACATAGGCAGGCAGACGGGTCGAGTAGAACAGGTAAGTGCCGGCAGGCAAGTTAGGGTGTACCACGATGTTCAATTCGTCGCCTGTGATTTTGTTCAGGTATGAACCGACCACCACGCCGGCGCGAATGTTCGCGGCGTTGTCGATGTCAACTTTCAGCTTAATCAGCGGTGCGCCACCGTTGCCGATAATCAGCTTGGTCAACGCAGCCAAATCGCGGGCGTTGACGTAGATGGTATCGGGGGACAAGCGGTATTTCGAGAAGAAATGCGCGAACGCTTCTTCAAATTCATACACGCCGCCCGCGCCGTCGGAAGTCAAGCCGTTGCCTTTATTATCCGACCAGAACGCGCCTGAATCGGGCAGGGCGATTTGGGTCAGCAAGCCGTCAAACTCCAAAACGGAAGTGGAATTGTCTTCAGACGGCAAAGATGCGGCGGTTTGAGTGCCCTCAGCATCAGCCAAGATTTCCACTTTGGCAGCGGTGGTAATTGCGCCCAGTTTTTCAGATCCGGCTGCGCCCCAGTACCAAGCGTAGGCAACCGCGCCGCGAACGGCTGGAATCATGGCGGTTACTTTTTTGCCTGTGCCAACGCCTGAAACGGAAGCCGCCGCAGATTTTTGGGCAGAGCCACCGCCGAAAGTATCGGTAGTACCGTCAGCGTTTTGGCGTGTGATTTTGGTAGGGACTTGGGCAGTCTTGATGTTCAAGCCTTGACCGATTGCGCCGTTGTTCGCGCCGGCGACGTCCCAGTACGCCTGCAAGCCCAAAGCCACACAGATGATGGACAGGGTGGAAGTGCTGATCTTACCCAGAGTGTCGTTAGATGCAACAGCGGTCGGGGTAGGGGTAACGCCTGCTTTCAGGCTGGTGTTACCGCCCAGCAAAATCATTTCTTCAGCAACCATAGTCGCTTGCAGAGTTTGGGCAACCGCCAACGCCTTGACGTCCTCGAAACCACGAGCGGCATAGTCTGCCTCAAAGGTTACTTGGTTTTCCAAGCCGATGGCGCGGAATTGCGCGTTGCGTTCTACCACTTCGTGGTTGATGACACCGCCGCGTTTACCCTCACTGATACCCGCGCGTTGATTGCCGACGTTGATATTAGTGATGGCTTTCCAGTTTGAACCAATGGTGCGACCGCCGCCCACGCGGGGGATACGGTTACGCAACGGGGTCAATACCGGATAGAGTTTTTGCGACGGCGCGGAAAGGTCATAGGTTTGCAGACCAGTGGTAAAACTGGTCGGCTGAGTAAAACCTTTATTCAACGGCTCGCCGTTTGCTTGTGCTGACTTCATCAGTTCAAGCGTTTCTTGAGTGATTTTATTCACGTTCATTTAAAGCTCCCAAAAATAAAAAAAACCGCCTGTAAGCGGTGTTACAGACGGCCTGTTTGTGCTGCCTTGACGAGTGTTGCCACGTCATCAAGCGAACCGTCATTCTTCACAATCGGCTGAAAACCGTTTAAAGGGTCTTCGCCGTTATCCTCTGCCTTGCCGATGGCTTTAGTGCTGCCTTTCGGCGGGGCTGCCTGTTTCTTCAGGCTTTCGATTTCCGCCTGCGCTTTGGCAAGGGCGTCATTCGATTTTTTCAGCGCGTCTTGCGCTTTCGCCAGTTCATCCACTGATTCGGCTTTGGCAAGGTCGTCTGATTTATCGGCTTTGGCTGCCAAGCCATCAACCAGCTTGTCGGCTTCGCTCACCGCCAACGCTTTCAGCGATTCGGCGAGGCTGCCTGCTGATTCTTTGATTTGCGCGATAACGGCTTCATCCACGCCGTCGTAACCGGCATCATTAATCAGCCATTTCAGCGACATCAGCACGTCAGCCAGTGATTTGACTTGCCACATTGATTTAGCGACCGGCTCGTCTTTCGGTTTTTCGGCTTTAGCCAATACCGCTTTCAAGATGGCGATTTCAGATTCAGACAAATTCACGCTTGCCGATTTTTCGGCTTCGTCTTTCTTGTCGTCTTCTTTGTCATCGACCTTTTCGCCGTCTGCCTTTTCGGTATCGTCGGCAGGCGTTTCATCGGCTTTGTCGGCTGGCTCGTCATCCTTATCCGTCGCCTCTTCATCCTCTTTGGGTTTGTCCGCCTTAAAGCAGGTAAACACCGCGTCAGGATTGGCAGGGCGGTCAACAAGGCTGATTTCTGTCAGCTTTAAGCCCGTGATTTGCGACTTGTTCAATTCATCGCGGGCAGTAACGCCGCCGCCGATTGAAAAGCCTTTGTAGACGCCTTTTTTGACTTTCGTCACCGCAATAGGGTCAACGATATGCGCCCCAAAGAACGTGCGCCCGTCGTCTTCGACGTTGATTTCGATAGCCGTTCCCGCCGCGTTTGAACCGTGCATTTCACGCACCGCGCCAAACTTCATGTAATCGGGAATAGCCGCTTTCATTGCTTGTGCCGTGATGATTTCGCCGTCCGAATCGACCGCCTCACTTGAGGCATAACCCCAAACTTTCACGGTACCGTCGTCCTGCGCTTCCATCTTGGCGATTTCTGCGTATAACTTTGCCATTCTGTACTCCAAAAAAAAGCCGCCCCCGTAAAGAGAGCGGCAAACCCCAACACTACAACAGTAAAAATCAAACTTTCGGCATATCATCTGCCAAAACAGGGACGACCGTGCATCTGCAATTAGGGTGGGCGGGCGGTGTCATGCTGCCATGTGTGAAATGCTCATGCAGACCAATCACGCCCATATCCCCATTGGTATTACAAATTTCGGAAACCTTGTCATCTTCAGCGGTTATCCACCGCTTACCGGCAACAAGCCCTGTTTCTTCCCAGCCTATCAGGTTGCCCATATTGTCCGCCATCGCCGTCTCTGTTCGGGCTATGGTTCGGGCGCGGGCATTGCTGAAAGCGTGAGATTCTTTCAGACGACCTGCCAACTCCTGCACACTGTCGCCGTTTTGCATGGCTTCGACCACTTGGGCGCGTATCATTTCGCGCGTCCCTTCTGTGATTTGCCATTCGGCGGCTGGGTTTTGGATAAGCTCGCCGCCTACCCACTTCATGCCGACCATTTCGGCGGCGCGGTCATGCGCCCATTTGACGGCACGGCTACGAATATTCGTAACCATACCGACGGCGGGGTCAGGCATAACCTGCAACAAGGCGGCAACCGCCCCATCTTCAGCCGCCCGCCTGATTATCGGTTCGATCACATCAGACAAGCCGTCCCACTCGCCAAAGTCCAAGCCGTCGGTAACGATTTTTGCTACTCGGTTCAGTTCGGCGGTCAGGTCTTCAGCCTGCCGGTCAACAGCCGCCCCATCAATCAGCGCGGCGATTTGTTCAGCCAAGCCGTCAACGCGTGTCAGCAAATAAGCCTCAATAAGCGCGGCGGCTTCTTCTTCGCTCATCGGGCTTTCCGACTTTCCCAGTTTTTCAGCCTCTTGGCTCGGTTGCTCTTCAGGCTGTTTGTCGTCTTGCTGATTTGGCTGTTCCTGCTCCGGTAACGGCTCCTTACCCAAATCGGCGCGGATTTCATCGGCGGTTAAGATGCCAGCATTTTTGTATATGGCGTAGATTTCAGCCTGTTCTTTCGGATTGAGTGATTCCTCTTCCCGCCAAACAAACTCATACGCCGCCATATCCATGTATCGGGAAAGCACGTCATCAATCAGGGCTTTTACCCAGTTCTTCAGACTGCTCATGCCGTCTGAAAGTGATTGTTCACGGCTCGTTTCCGCCACGCTACGATTTACCTGTGCCACAAACGGCGTAGGTTCGACACTAAACGCAAAGCAGACGACACGGGCTAACCATTCGTCGTAAGCGTCTTTTAACGGCGGCTGTTTTGTCTCTTTAAAGTTTCGGGCTAGTTCGCCCGGCACGAAACGCAACCTACGTCGCACCGCCGTATCGCCCGATAACAGCAAATCCCAGTATTCCTGAAAGCGTTGAATGTCATCAGCCGGCCACGTTTCAGGCACGCCGACCAAAGCATCGGGAACGCTGCCCGCCGTGTAGTACTCCAGCGCGTGAATCTGCCGTTTAAGGGCAATGTTCACGGTCATGATGATTTGCTCGACCGGCGAATAACCGTAAACCTTGTAGCTTCGGTTATTGCGAGAACGGTAAATCAACTCGTCCGCTGTGTAGTCAACCGCCGCCATGCCGTGCAAGATTTGCTGATACGCTGTATCAGGCGGCAAGGGCAGGCGTCCTGTTTTGTCCAGTACGCGCTTAATCGTCGCACCATCTATCACTTCGAGGGCGTACAAGTCGCCGCCCAGTGTTTTACGCGGGTAGATACATGGTGCGTCAATGACGAACAGGTCTTCCAGCAAGATGCGCAACCAGTCCGCCCATGTATGCTCTTTGTCAGGCGACTGGAAAAATGCGATCGCTTCATCGACCTTTCTGTCTTTACGCTGTGATTCGTTGTTTGCCGTTGACGCAATATCGCGCTTTTGGATTGTCCATTTCAGGCATTCCATCTGGTCTTTGCGCTTTTCGATAACCAAGCGTAACACGTCGTAGTTGTCGGCAAGGGCGCGTAATTGCGCAAAGCCTATCGCCTCACGTTCGCGCGGCTTGGAGTGTCCTACGTTGTAGAACGGTTCATAATCGAACCGCCGACCCTCTGCCTGCTGTGCGACAGGGGCTAAAGGCTCGCCCGCGTCAAACCACCCGTCCGCGTTGCCGGTAAAGGCGTAACGGACACCGGCGGCTACACGGGCAATAAAGCCTTGTGATAATGGTGTCTTTTTACTCATTTGTTTGCCTCGACCTGCGACCGCAGGTAATCAATCATGCCCGTACGGGTATCCAGTAGCTCGCCAAAGGCGCGGCTCAAACAGTCTATTTGGTCGTCATGCTGCCCGTTCGGGAACATACGCATCTCAGCAATCAGCGCATCTGTATCCCATGTGCCGTCATCCAGTACCATCACATTACCGATGTTGACCTGCGCGGCGAACGGCTCGGCGCGTGTAACCTTGTCGCCCGATTCAGGACTGGTAGATACAGAAAAACCCGCCAGTTGACGGGTTAAATATAAAGTTTGCGATTTACCAGCCTGACCGGGGTCTTGTGGGATAGACACTTTTGTTTTCACGCCGTCTTTCTGCGCCGTGTTGCGCAATATCCTGTCCCTTTCATCCGCGCCATACTGACCGCGCACAACGTTGGCGATGATGTACCGCCCGTCTTCTGTTACGCCAAGCCTGCCGCCTGCCGTGTAGTCGCCGTCGTTCGCAGTGGACGCCAAGTCCCATCCGCGCACCCATCTGATATTTCCAGCGGGCAGGGCTTTTACAAATTGCAGATTGTCAGGCTTAAACGTACCGCCATCAGGCGGGGCAGGGCGTTGCAGATATTGCCCGGCAAACACATACGGCGCAGCTTGCTCCATACGGCGCAATGTCTCGATGTCGTGTTTCTCAGGCCACAACGCCGTACCGTCTTCTTGAATGGCGGATAAGCACAAATGCTCCCACTCTTCACCGTTGCCGCCATCAAGTAGCCAACCCGCCAAATCTTTTTCGTGCAAGCGTTGCATGATTAGGATAATCGGCGTATCGGGGCTATTCTTCCGCGATTCGACTGTGTTTTGAAACCAGTCGATGATGTTTTGCCGCCTGACCTCGCTTCGGGCTTCGTCAGCTTTATGCGGGTCGTCAATAATAATGCACCCGCCAAAGCCGTCACGCTGTTTACCCGCGCCAAAACCGGTAATCGTACCGCCCGCGCCAGTCGCATACATCACGCCGCCTGCGGTCGTCTTCCAATGGCTGCTGCTTTCGCTCTCAAGCTCAACATTCGGAAATATCGCGCGATACTCTTCATGCTGCACCAAGTTCCGAATCTGCACGGAGTTATTGACCGCCAGTGTCGCCGAATAACTCGCATGAATAAACTCACAATCAGGCACACGCCCCATCGCCCACGCGATGAAGTTCACGACCGCTATCTCGGTTTTCGAGTATCGCGGCGGAATGTTGATAATCAGCCGTTTTGTTTCACAATTAAAGACACGTTCAAGCGCATCACAGATTAGGGCGTGGTGCCGCGCCTGAAGCCACTGGTAGCCGCGACGTTCTCGGAACATCCAGCGCGTGAACATGTACAGATTGATATAGCTTAAATCACGAATGACCGATATTTCTTCTTTACTGAATTGCTCCAATGCCATTTTATTTTAAATTCTTTTGGAAGATTAGTTAGAAATGGCATTCTAGCCGTACACAGGATTAGCACTTTATGCTAAACCTTTTCCAAAACCTCTTTGGCTATCTTGCGATATTCTTCAGCATCTAAGCGTACCGTCGGCGTCATGCTGCCATCGCTTGATTTAACGTCAAGCTCTGATTTGTCGCTCCACTTCCCGCGTTGTCGGTTTTTTAGCCAAAAAATAGCAGCAGGCGTGTCAGGCGGGTAGTATTTCGTCAGCGGGGTTTGGATAATTTCTCCACCAACTACCCGAATATCTACGTCAGGGGCTTCATAGCCCATTGCACGCTGATACAGGCGGTCAGCGACATTTGCATCCGCCAACATCTTCCCTTTTTTTACGGACTCGCAAAACTCTGGGAAATCATGTTTCCAGCGGTTGATTGTAGCTTCATCCACATCAAAAAAATCAGCCATTTCGGCATCTGTCGCGCCTAATAAACACAACTTCTGCGCTTGTGCAGAATACTCAGGCTTGTACTTCGTCGGACGCCCGATAGGGCGTTTGGCTTTTCCGCTCATATCGAACCTCACAGAAAAAAGAAAGCCGCCTGATTCCAATCTTAATCAGAATGCAGACGGCAAAGGAGAGTAATACATCATGAAAAAGGGATAGCCACATACCGATAACGGCAGGGGCTATGTGCAAGAACCGCTTTATAGCCTGTCATGGCAGGCGACCATTAGGCCGGGCAAACGCTGTTTCACTTGCTCCGCGTTTTTAAGAACCACTCAACGTCATCGGGCGCGACCCCTAAATTTGGTTTGGAAGCGTCCGCGGCATCTTCCTCAGCGGCTACGCCGCCCCTTTTGCCCTTTGCCGGTAATGGCATGGCTAGAAAACCTGAAATTGAGTATCAGGCCGTCTGAAAACGCAAAAACCGCCCTATAAAGGCGGTTTATATAGCTATTTCCAAACTATAGCATAATTCTACCGAAAAGGTTTCACTCAGTCAACAGATTAGAACAATTTCATGTTGGAAATTTTTTCAGTCTCTACGCCGTAGCTGATTTGGTCGCCGCGCACAATAAACGCATAATCCTTAAAGCCGGTATATCCGCCATGTTGATTTTTCGCATTGATACGCGCATTGAAGATATGCCCAAAGTAGAACATACGCGTAACGCAACTCCCCATTGATGGGTCAGTTTTCGTGCAAACTGCAATCCAACCTTTACGCGCCGGTGTTGTATCGACGCTGCGGATATTCGCAGACTCAGGGTCAACAAGGTTATCAACCGCCCATTCTTTTATTGCTTTTTCAAACTGACTAGGCGGCATCGGTTCAGGATATGTTGCGGCTGCCAACTGCTGCGGGCTTGGCTCTATTGCTGCTGCACAACCTGCTAAACCAGCGGCAACGACAACGGCAAGAATCAGGTTTTTCATTTTTCATCCTTTTTTGTGTAGTAATGTGGGCTATGAGATTATGCCCTAATGGCATCATTGCTTCAATTATTCTTTTAGCTTTAAATTAAACAGCTTCAGTTTATTCCTAATCTCAAAGACACTATTGCTTTTTAAGGATACTTCGTACATCAAATCCAACCTTGAATTTTGAATTAAACCACCTAGTGTATTGATATTCTTACCCTTAAGTAACTCAACATCTTTTTCGTTGCGCAGACTTAATGCATCAATTGGTAGGTTGAGTATTGCTAACTTTCCATCTTCCTGATTACTCTCTATTAATTGATTTATTGCATGACGTTGCTCATATATCAGGTCTTGCATAAATCGCGCATCGACTATCAGGTCTTTAACCATCATCACAGCAGAGAACCCCGTTTTCAGCTTCTTCAGCGGTTCTATCGCTCGCTCAACCTCCGTTATCACATCATCAAGGTCAGATAACTGCTCGGCTTTTCCGCTCAGTCTTTCAAGATACGCATCTGTTAGTTCAATACCCGGCAACATTTCTATTTCCTCGCCTTTACAAATTACATACGAATTATACCAACTCTCAAAAACTCATCATACAGTTTCAGATAAGCCGATGTTTCAATACACGCCAAAATCACACGGACTTTTTGGAACTGTCGCCATAATGTTGTTTTGGTTACATCGTACCTATCCATAATATTTGTCTGTTTCGGATAGCCTATGAACAGATTAGACAAAATCGCGTCGCACAGCAGCAGATTCACGCCGTTGTTTTGCTCTTCGATGTACGCCGTCAGGTCGATAATCCCGCTTAAATCTTGGCTGTATTTACACTCTACCGCCGCCAACTCGTAGCGGTTAAGCACGCGCTCTATGCGGCTGATAATCATCGCGGCGTTTGCGTGCGTCTCGGCTTGAGTCAAATCCCCACCGCCTCCCATCACGCCCTTACTCTCGCACCAAGCACAGACCGAAGCCGTATTATTCAGCGGCTCCATCCGTACGCTTTGGATTTTATAAACATCCCGTAAGACTTGTTCCACGTTCTTATACATCAACACTCCCAAATTATGCCAAATTCCCCGGCCGCCCACGATTGCAAGCGGTTTTGATAGTCCGTCATCTCAGCCGTGTTTAGCGTGGTTGTGCTTATCGGCGTTTTGACTTCCGTGCCGTCGGGCATGGCTTTAATATCAAAACCCAGTAACACACCTTTGCAATACTCGTGCCACGTTTCCGCGCTGTACCGCCTGCCGTTGACCCACGCTTTGTCTGCCAGTTCGCCGTAAATTTTCCAAAGCCGTCGGTTTTGCTCGACGCTCCGTTTAGATTTGTGCGGGCGGATCGTGATGTCTAAATTACCATTCTCAAACCACCCGTTCAGGTTGTCCCAAATCGACCGCATCACGCCGCGCGCATTTTGCGGTGTCAGTGTGAATTTCGCTTCGTTCATTTCAGACGTCCTTTCACGCTGATAATCCCCAATTCTTCAAGGCGGCGCATGGTGCGAAACTGCGACCGGCGCATATAAAACTCTTTATCCTCGCGGCTCAGTTTGATATGCGACCGACCGTCTATCACGTCATGACAGGCACTACACCCGAAGCCACCGCTCAAGTCATCGCTTTTCAGCCCCATGCCGTGCGTCTCGCTTGGGAAATGGCAAAAGACGACGGTTTCAGGGTTGTAATTGCACACGCCAGCGATGTTGAGTGTGCATTGCTCGCCTTTAGCGGCTTTGCGTATTGCGCTCACTATGCCCCCTTAAAAGACCTCAAACGACCAACCACCGCCATCCTTTTTAGACTTAGCCTTAACGGCGACAAAACGGAATGGATAAGATTCGGCTGCAACCTTAATTTTTACGCGGGCATCATCCTGCCAAAAACCCTTTACCTCGTGCATTTCCATCGTGCCGTTTGAAGTCATAACGGCAAAATCAGGGGTATAAAAAGTTTTATCCGCAAGTCGTAATTTGACACCCTCAAACCGATACCAAAGGATTACCCCTTGCTGCTTCTGCTTTTCAAGATATTCAGCGTATGCCGCTTCTGTCTTGTTCATCTCGCCAGTTTTCAGACGACCTAGTGCATACATCGCACCCTTTGATTTTTTATTCATCACAACCCCAATTCTTCGCAAACTCGTTTGGCTGCCCCAGTGTTCCAAAACTCAGGGCTTAAAAGCGGGAATGCCTGATTTGCCATTCGTGCCGCTTCGCGCATCAAGATGCTCACATCCGGAGCCGCTTTTGCGCGCAGTTCTTGGCGTTTTTGTTTCAGTGTCTCTTTGTTATTCTCGCGGTAATACTTAGCCTCAATGCTGACGCACACCTTGCATTTGGACTTAAGCGTACTGTTGCCATAGGCATCCAAGCCGCTTTTGTGATACTCGCTCAACGGCTTTTCTTCGCCGCACCTGATGCATTTTTTAGTCGTCATCGCGGTCAATCCTCCGACCAAATTCATCCAGCGGCGGACGGGACGCTGCGTGAATCACCACACCAAGCACCGCGCCAAAAGCCATTGCAAGACCGAACCACTCAATCCAATTCATTTTTCACTTTCCTTTCGTTCGCCATTTTTCAAATTCACTTCTACGCTTCGCCATCGTCGCCGCCGGTGCGGCTTCAAATCCGCTACCACCCGACCAAAAATCTTTCAGATGGCAGCTATGCCCGCCGTGGTAATACGTCGCCCGCTCCTCCGCATTTCGCGCCTTACTGCACTTCGCAAAACCGCGCATGGTGCTTTCTGATTCGGCTTTGAAATCTGCGTGGGCGCAGTGGTAACAGGTTTCACGCACGATAACTCCCCCAATCAAAACTCAAAATTTCGCCGCCATCCTCTTTGACACGGTCTGAAATACGCTTACCCACCGCCTGCACAAAGCCAGAAATATCCAAATTTGAAATTAAAACCGTAGGCTTCATTTGCTGGTACCGCTCATTGAACACATCAAACAACGCGCGGCTTTCCGCCTCTGTTCCGCTCTGCATCCCCACTTCGTCGATGATCAGTAAATCGTAACCGGCAAAATCTGAAATTACTTGCGACTCGGTAACGTCGCTGCCGTAAGACTTGGACTCTCGAACCATTCGATTTAATTCGGCTACACTGGTAAATCTCGCCGTCTTATTCAGGTTTTTCAGCAAGTGGTTTCCGATTGCACAAGCAAGATGGGTTTTCCCTGTTCCGGCGTTTCCAAGTAGTGCAAGGCAACGCCCTGAGTGCTTCCCGCCAAACTCAACTGCATACGCCTTTATTCTCTCTACGACGTAGCTTTGTGCTTCATTGCCCTCATCGACCACATAGCCTTTTACCGTCTTACCAATAAAGCGCGGCGGGATTTTTGATGCACCAATCCGCCCCTCAATTTGTTTTTGTAAGGCAGCCTGTCTTTCCGCTGCAACTTTCTCAATTTCTTTCTGTTTTCTTTCTGCCTCTGCCTCTTCGGCGCATTTTGGGCAGCCTTTTGTGTAAGCCTTGAAAACCTGCTCAAGGTAATCTAAACCGTGCTTTTCACAATGCTTTTCAGTCTCTGAAATTGGTTTAAAAAATGGGTGAGTCTTTAAAAGTTGGTCTAAGTTTTCCATGTCAAAGCACATCCTTCGCCAAGTAAGCCCCGCCTTTCATCGGCATGGGAATATCGTTGATTGAATTTTGTTTAACTGCTCCACCGGCATTGCCGAAAGTTTTGTTTTTCAGCCATTCCGCCCTGAAACTGCCCCAGCCGTTGCCGATGGCGTATTCAACCGCTTGCGCCGCAGTCATCCCGCATTTATCCGCGTCAGATGCAATCAGGCGCATTGCCGTTTCTGTCAGCGGCTGCCGTTTTGCTTTGCGGATTGTCAAAAAGTCTTCAGCGATTTGACCCGCTATTCCATGTTCCGCCAACAGTGCCAAATCGGCTTCATGCTTGGTCGGTTTTTTCGCTTTTTTTTCGTGCGCTGTATTAATATCTACGTTAGTAGATATTTGTTTTTTGTATTTTGTATTTATGTGACCCCCATTTTTTGGGGGTGGTGTCCCCCCATTTTTTGGGGGTGGTGTCCCCCCATTTTTTGGGGGTGGTGCATTTTTTGGGGGTGGTGCATTTTTTGGGGGTGGTGCCCCCCCATTTTTGGGGTCTGAAATTAAAAAATACACGTTCGGCAATCCGATTCTGCTTTGCTTGCCAATTAGCCCTAATTCGACCAATTCGTTAATGGCTTTCTCGACCGTTTCTTCCGACTTGATTCCGGTTGCTTTTTGAATCTGCGAAATTGATAGGCTGTCATGTGTTTTCTGCCAACCCCTTGTTTTCCGAACAATCAAGATGTAGCATTTAAGGGCGTTCCCGCTCATTTGCGACAGGTATTCATCGATAACCGAGTTTGCAATCTGAAAACTGTTTGGGATAAATTCATTCATGGTTCGATTCCTGACCTAGCGATTGAGTAATGCGCGACAGGGTTTCTACCTTTTCCGACCTTGTAACGCGGTTTGTTAAATTCGAATCCGAGGTTTTCCAAATCCGTGATTCGTGCGGCAAGCTGGGTAACATCCAGCTTTGCGTAAGCTTCGTAAGATGTGATGTGTCCGTTTGCGCGGATATACTCGACAATCTTCTTGCATTGCGTTTGTTTTTGGTTCATAATGCCCTTTCGTCTTACCTGAATCGTTTCCTCGCAATTCAGGGGAATTGCCCGCCTCGTGCGGGCTTTTCTTTTTTTAGTTACTTATAAAAACAAATCAGGGCGGATTTCTTCCCGTTTCACCCCTGTCAATTCTTCAATTTTCTTTGCGTTTACAGCCGTTACCTTTGCACGACCATTCACATAACTACTGATTAGCTGTTTCGACACACCAAGCGAATCAGCCATTTTTTGCTGACTGCCAAATATCGAAACCGCCTTTTTAATCGCTTCCATAGTCAAACTCCTTTTTACATAAGTATAAAAAAACAATACATTAAAGTCAAATATATTTATTCCTATCGAGTCCAGTTTTTTTATACAATTTGCAAAGGAGTACGAAATGACTAAAGAACAAATAAACTTATCCGAATGGGTTTTGGCTGCTCGTGAATATGCGGGACCTGAAATGACCCAAGAAAAATTAGCGGAACATCTCGGAAGAACGAAAGCAAATGTGTCAGCAATGGAAAACGGACGTTCAAAGCCATCGTTTGAGCAAATGATGGAGATACACAGGGTAACGGGATATCCTTTGCCATATCAGCAAAACGCAGGCAGAGACCTGATAAATGGCAACCAAACAAACACCAGTTACACCCTGAATCAAGGCTTACCAATAGAACCCAATCCTGAAGAATTAGGCGATGCAGACAAGCACTTTTTAAAATCAATGCCACTTTTGGATATTGATATCGCTGTTCGCCATCTCTCCAACCCTGATAAGGACAGGACGCAAATTCAGGGTAATGGGGACAGGGCGGCAACATTTATCCCACACTCGGGGCATACCGTCGGTGTCCGCATGGCTGATGACGTGGAGTTTGCAGGGATAAAACGTGGCGACATACTGATAGTGGAGCCGAATATCCCGCCGAGAGATAAAGACTTGGTGCTTATTTGTATCGACAATACAGGCTACCTGCGCGGCATGGTGGGCAGGTTGTCCATTGCGATTGATGGGACGCATACCATTATCTATGATGGCGGAGCAGGCGTTCCGCTGCCTGATGGCGCGTTTATTGCCGGAGTAGTCGTAGAGGTTAAGCGAAGGCTGATACCAACGGACATCTTATTAAGCCGACTTAACCCTGATTACAATATCCACCAATCAAAACAAAGATGATATGAGTGAGGCCGTCTGAAAACAGGCGGCCTTTCGTGCGTCTTATTTAAAAAAGTCGGATTTACAGATTTACACAAAGTGTAAATATGATATAATGGAGATATTAATATGCAGGTGAAATTTGAAACAGATTACCTGTATCTGTTGTTTGCTGATTCATTCTTTCAGGATAAGCAAATAGGTGCAAAAGTAACTGCCGCATACAGGATTGCTGTCAATTATCTTCTGTCTGCCCACAGCATATCCGATCTTCATCAGGCTCAATTTTTAGATTTGTCGCCATGTGATGATTCGGGTTTTTACTCTGTAACCGTCAATCCAAAATACAAACTGATTATCAGCATAGAAACCGAACAGATCGTATTACACAGACTTGATTCACAAGACACAAAATGAATATTCAAACTTTACCCGCCCAATCGATACACGCAGGACAGGTTCTGAAAGCAGAACTGGCAGCCCGTAATCTGACACAGGCAGACTTGGCAGAAATTATTCAACGGCCAACAAAAACCATCAATCAGATTATTACCGGCAAACTGGGGATTACACCTGATACCGCCATGCAGCTTGCTCAGGCACTGGGCATTTCAGCTGAGACCTGGCTAAATCTACAATCACGCTTCCAACTGTCGATGCTTGAAGCCGACAAATATCAGGATATTCCGCTAAGGGCAGCTCTTTATCAAAACTACCCGATTAAAGAGATGGTTAGGCGCGGGTGGATTGCCGCCGGAAAAACATTTGAAGAATTGGAAGCGGCTGTAAAAAAATTCTTCAATATCGAAACAATCGACCAAACGCCGCAATTCCAATTTTCCGCCAAGCAAAACGCGGCCGCTTACCAACAAACAATCAGCACTACCAACTTGGCATGGCTGTTTAAAGTCAGACAGTTGGCAGCCGAACAACTGACAACGGGAAAATTCAGCAATGCGGCTGTAAAAAAAGCCATTGACGAATTGTCCGGTCTGCTCCGTTCGGCAGAAGAAGTCCGCCACGTTCCCAAAATACTGTCTGCATGCGGCGTCCGATTAATCTTTGTCGAAAGCCTGCCAAACAGCAAACTGGATGCCGCCTGCTTTTGGCTGGACAATCAAAAACCGGTTATTGGCATGACCTTGCGTTACGATCGCATAGACAATTTCTGGTTTACCCTCCGGCATGAGTTGGAACACATACTAAACGGAGACGGCAAACAACAGGCTGTAATTGATGAAGACATCGGCATTCAAATCGACGGACTACCTGAATCGGAACATTTGGCAAACAAAGCAGCGGCAGATTTTTGCGTCCCTGCCGCAAAACTTGACAGCTATATTGTCCGCGTAGGTGCCTATATTTTTTCTGAAAGGAAAATTATTGCCTTTGCCGGTGTCAATGAAATACACCCGGGCTTAGTGGTTGGACAGCTTCACAACCGCACAGGAAAATATCAGCAATTACGCAAACATCTTGTTCCAGTACGGAATTTCATTTTAAACGGCTCAACCCATGACGGATGGGGCTTTACAAACAGGAGTGATAATGAGTAACGCTACAAAAAATCGAATTGCAGAAATCGTAGAACAATACAAACAGGCCAAAGGCATTGAAGACGGCAGGGTAGATGTTCATGATTTGGCAGGATGGGCATTGGACAACAAACTTTACCAACCCAATATGCGCGATGAAATCCAGCTTGCTGCCAATACATTTTCACGCCATTTCAGGGAAGAATTGCGCTCAGACTCTAAAGGGCGCAGCTATCGTGCCAAACACGCGGTAAGAGAAAACATTAACGGCAAACAGTCCACATTATGGGCAGATTTGGACGATTCTAATGTGCCTGTGGAACATTTCCATAAAGCATTTTCGCAGCGGCGTCAGCAAATCGTTGGCGACTGTTTCCAGCTCAAAACCGACGTTGATGTATGCAACGACAAAAAAGGCAGTGTAATACTGCTATCCCTAAATTTTGAGGATGACGTAGCAGAAGCCGAATACTTGAGGGACAACCCTGAAAACGCAGCCTAAGCTCACCCCATTCAACCCGCCCGCCACGCGCGGGCTTTCTTTTGCCGTCTGAAACTGTATCAATTCGCATAAATCAACGTTTGTTTCTTTATTCCACTTTTTTGATCACATGGCGCAAATCCTCATCAATAAAGACTTGTAGGTTTTTTGCGTCCATAAAAACAGGGATTCCGATCACACGGGAATTTCCCCACATACACCGCCTTTATTGGCGGTTTTCTTTTGTCTATTGGCAGGGGTTATACCGTTATTTACTTCACATACACCGCCTATATGGGCGGCTTTTTTTGCGCCTGTATAAAATTAATTTCATTTAAAAACAATAATGTATAAAAATTAAACACTTTAAAGACTAAATATATTTGACTTTAAGTATAAAAAGATTATACTACACACATCGAAGCAGCAAACGGACTGACGAACAGGTGTCAGGTAACAATATCGCTGCAATGTTCTTTAAAAATTTGGAAAGCCAAGCAGCCGCTTTGAAAGACAGGCGGCTTAATCAAGGGCTTGGGCGAGCTACCGCCAACGCGGAGGCACAAACCGACTACACACGGCAGGGCAACGGCACGCGGAAACGGAAAACCCCGACCCCTTAATTAAGACAACGACGCGAGGAAACGCAAAATGCTTGATATGAGCAAACACATCAACAACAAAGCCCAGTGGGTAAAAGGTGAATTTGACGATAAGGTCGAAGCAGGCTTCCCCGCTTCCCAGCTTTACAGAGACACCATCGAAACAATTTCATTTGTTGGCGGGAAGTTGGGAGCGGCAACAGAAAAAGCCATGTTCTATTACTTTCCCGACGGCACGAAATTAAAAATCACATCATCGCCAATCAAATGCGAGGTCATCGAATGATGTGCGAACCGATTACATCCGATTGGGGCATGAGTGGCGAAGACGCAGCCTACACGAGAGCGCAGGCAATCAGCGAGGTGAAGCAAGAAGCGTTTGCCGCGCTAGAAGACGACATTGAATATCTCGTCATGAAAACGGCGTTTGAATACCGCGAAGCCATTAAGCAATGCCAAGACGAAACCCTGCACCAGTGGGAATACAGAATGAATCTCCGAGATGAAGCAGCGTGGGTCAGCGAAGAAATGATGGAAGTAATGGAAGACGCTATCGAAGACGACCATTACTACACCAGAATCGAAAATCTTGATTTTTACGCGGACAGATATATCGAGCAGGCGCGGATTATCGCAGCCTGAAAAGAATACCCGTGAAGTGGAATAGAGTAGGCAGACCGTAAGTCGTGAGTGGGGACGCCGGCGGTGGTTTTGATTGAATGTTTTACACCGCTTTAAACCACGACAATGCGCTGGCAGCGACTCCTTAAGCAGCCGAGGCGCAGGTTGAACGAAGAAGCAGCCAAGCCCGCCGAGTGTTGAGATAAGCAGCGGTCGGCGGGCAATCCCAAACATCATGAATCAGCGAGGAAACAATCATGAAATACACAGTAATTGCAATCATTGCATCAGCAGTGGCTTTCGGTGTGCAGGCATACGCCAAAGCACAGGCATACGCAGACTACACAACAGACGCCGCCTTTATCGACGTGGACGCCTTAGACGACCCATACGAAGACATCCGCGAAGACATCAGACAAGCCGCCATACGCGAAGCAGAAGAAGCGACGCGCCAACAGGCAGACGAAATCGAGAAACTTTATCAATCTTTACCGCCGCTTGAAAAAGTGCGCGGCGATGCGGAGGCAGCAAAATGAATCGTCAACCATACGGATTAGGAGTCAGCCTGACGGCAAAGGTTAAAGGCTTCATGGGCTTACCACGCAGCCTGAACGTAGTCATGCGAATGGATAGACTTTTGGCAGGTGGGTTATGAAGATTCGATGTTCATCCATTGCCGACATCATCGGCAAGCCAAAAACCAAAGGCGAGACCATCACGGAGACCGCCAAATCAAAACTGATTGAGATGGCGAAGCGTGAACTGTTCGGTTTTGAATCTTTCGACGGCAACGCCTACACCGAAAAGGGCGACCTGATGGAAGAAACCGCCATCAAATACAGCGGACTGGTACGCGGCAAAGAGTTTCGAAAGAACATCGAACGGCGCGTCAATGACTGGCTGACGGGCGAATGTGATGTTTACGATTCAGGCGACCGCCTGATTGTTGACACAAAGTGTTCATGGGACATCGGGACGCACCCATTCTTCCGCGACGAAGCCGAAAAGAAAGCCGTCAAAGCGGGTTACGACTGGCAAATGCAAGGCTATATGTGGTTGTTTGATTGCGGCCGCGCCGATATTGATTTTTGGCTGCTGCCCACGCCTGAAGATTTGCTGAAGCCGTGGGAAGACCGTGAGAAATATATCGACCTTGTGGAAGCCATCCCGATTGAGAAGCGCATCACGACCGTATCAATAGCGCGTGATGACGAAAAAATCGAACTAATCAAAGAGCGCGTAACAGCCTGCCAAGCCTATTACGAAACGCTTTTAAATCAATACAGATAAGGATTTTAAAAATGAGTATCGCCCAAAATCAAGCAGTAGCACTTGCAAAACAATTCAACATCCAAGGCGACCCGCAAGAGCTTGTTCAAACGCTTAAAGCAACCGCTTTTAAAGGCAATGCGACAGACGCGCAATTTAATGCCTTGATGATTGTATCAACCCAATACGGCTTAAACCCGTTCACTAAAGAGATTTACGCATTCCCCGATAAAAACAACGGTATTACGCCCGTTGTCGGCGTGGACGGCTGGGCAAGAATCATCAATAGCCATCCGGAATTTGACGGCATGGAGTTTACTGCCGACGCGGAAAGCTGTACTTGCAAAATTTACCGCAAAGACCGAAACCATCCGACAACCGTAACCGAATACTTGGAAGAGTGTAAACGCAATACCCAACCGTGGAACAGCCACCCGCGCCGAATGCTCAGACATAAAGCCATGATTCAAGCCGCACGTTTGGCGTTTGGGTTTGGCGGAATCTACGACGAAGACGAGGCGCAGCGTATCCAAGCACCTGAAACGCCTAAAGAAGCAAAAGCAGACCCTGAGATAGATAGTCTGATTGCTGATGGCGAAGCGGCGGCAAACAAGGGTATCGAGGAATACAAAAAATGGTTTTCCAATATTGGTGCCGCAGGTCGTCTGAAACTGGGCAGCGAGAATCATGAACGGTTTAAGCAAATTGCCGAAAACACTATTACGGCTGATGTAGTAGAGCAAACCAAGCCCACGCCGTCAGAAGAACTGTTCGCGGCATTGGTTGAAGCGGTGTCAACAGGCGTGAAAGAAGTTTCCGAAGTGTTGGAAGAATACGCGCTGACCGACGAGCAAAAGGCAGAAATCAATGCCCTGTAAGGAGTCGTAATGTTCGCAGTTTTCGGAAAGAGCCGTCCCGAAGAAGAAAAACGGCGGCGGCTTGTTTATAACAAAGACGATTGCAAGTGGTACGAGGATACCCGCAAATGGAAGCGGTTAAGCAACAGCCGCTACCAAATCAGCCCTGAGTATTCAACCATCGAGACCGCCGAAGAGTTTATCCGGCTTTCGGCGGGGAATCCCGACATTCACATAGTCGGAATCAGGCAGGCGCAGGAGATAGACGGAAAGGTCGTTTGGAAGCCTGTCAAAACAGTTTTAAAAGGAAGCAAAAATGCTTAATAAAGTAATTTTAATCGGGCGGCTGGGCAAAGACCCTGAAACGCGCTTCATGCCAAATGGCGAAGCCGTCTGTAACTTCAGCGTCGCAACGAGCGAAAGCTGGAAAGACCAAAGCGGGCAGCGCGTCGAGCGCACCGAGTGGCACAACATCACCATGTACCGCCGCCTTGCCGAAATCGCTGGGCAATACCTGAAGAAAGGTAGTCAGGTGTATTTAGAGGGCAAGATTCAGACCCGAAAATATCAAGGCAAAGACGGCATCGAACGCACGGCATACGACATCATCGTCAACGAAATGAAGATGCTGGGCGGTGGTAATGACAGCGGACAGCAATCCGCCCAACACACACCACCTGAACAACCGCGCCGACAAGCACCGGCAACGCCCGCCGCGCCCGTAGAAGATGTTGACGGCGACATCCCATTTTGAGTTAAGGAGCAAAAAAATGAAAGTAGAAGTTTACAAATTAACCGAAATTGAAATTCATTCCGTGAGAATAGAAGTTGAATTACATGATGATGTTTCAGAAAGCTTGCCAAAACATTTATTTAATGATGACGGCGAACTTGATTTGTTAATCGAAGTTGACACAGGCCAAGTTGTATCTTGGCAAGGAGATGTGCCAATAGTAATACATGACAATATCTGCAATAACGGCATATACACCTTGTTTGACAAATCTGGGAATGAGGTAGGAAAGATTGATAATTATTATGTCCCACATGACTTAATTCCAGGCAAAAGAGGCGAATATATACATATTGATATTAGTGCGGACGGTGTTGTTACAAACTGGCCTGATGTGCCTAATGTTTACGAGTTTTTTGAACCGGATTTGTGAAACAAATAGACAAGTAAAACCAGTGCCGTTGAGAGGACGGCAATTAGCGAGGAAACAAAATGCAAACAGTAGCAGCAAGACCGACGGCAAGTCAAATGCTTGCAGCCAAGCGCGCGGCGAAGAAATTGACCAAAGAAGAGCGCGCCCTGAAACGCGCGGGAGCGGTGCGAAACGTTGACCGAAACCGCCTATCCACTTTGTCAAAAGTGCAAAAAGATAACATCGCCGAGATGTTATCAGGCGTAAAAGTGTCAGCAGACGAAGCGGTAACGTGCAGCGTCAAAATGTGGTTATCCCTGCAAGATATGCGCTATGCCTGCAACCAGGAGTTAATCAACTTTGCCGAGCATATCATCAAGCAGGTGCAACGCTTGGGCTTGTACTGCAATACAGACGACCCAGCGAACGAGAAAAGCGTGGAGTTTGCCTGCCGTGAAGCATCGCAGGCAGTCGCGCAATGGACTAAAGATTTTGACGACCTTAGCCCGAATCAGCGTCAACTCGTGTTGCGTCCGCTATCTAATCTCTTCGCCGCGTATGAAGAGTTTTTGAAAGACGCGCCGGTTCGATTGATTGCCGAAGTATCGACATACTCAATCGCCGTCAGCGTTACCAAAAAATCCATGACGTTTTTGGAGCTTGATGGTGGTTTGATTTCGGCGGTTGATAAAGTCGTCAACGGTAGCGATTCACGCGCGGAAGCCCGCCGCCTGAAAATGCCCTATGCCGAATTTACAGACAGAATACTACACGCGGCCAACCTGCTTTACGATGTGGGCATTCACGCAGATTCGGAGCTTTCGGCGATGTACGGCAAGCCATTAAACCCTGTACGACCGCAACGCATCGGCGACGTGCGGCAACCGATGATGAAAATGCTTGTTGCAAACAAGGGGGGCGCACTGGTTCAGGCTGTCAAGGATTCGGAAAACATCATCCGACATTGCGACAGCGGCACCGGCTTCAGTTGTTTCAACTGGACTAAGCATTTCAAACGTGCCGCAAACCTGATTGGACTTATGCGACAGGAGGCGGCGGCATGAAAGACATAACATACGGCAGCGTTTGCAGCGGGATAGAAGCCGCCTCTGTGGCGTGGGAACCCTTGGGCTGGCAGCCCGCTTGGTTTGCCGAAATCGAGCCGTTCCCCTGCGCCGTCCTATCCCATCATTGGCCGCACGTCCCCAATCACGGCGATATGACGCAGCTGGTCGGCAAAATCCTCAACGGCAGCGTTGAAGCCCCAGATGTTTTGGTCGGCGGCACGCCATGCCAAGCTTTTTCCGTTGCCGGATTGCGCGGCAGTTTGGACGACGAACGCGGTAATTTGACCTTAATCTTGATTAGGATATTAGATGCAATTGACTTTATTCGCGCCCGAAACGGACAACCGCCCTGCATCCTCGTCTGGGAAAACGTGCCGGGCGTACTCAATACTAAAGACAACGCCTTCGGATGCTTTTTGGGCGGATTGGCCGGAGAAGATATGCCGCTCGAACCGGCAGGGCAAAAATGGACGAACGCAGGTTATGTGCTTGGCCCAACCCGAGAAATCGCCTGGCGCGTCCTCGATGCCCAATTTTTCGGAGTCCCCCAGCGCCGCCGCCGCATCTTTGCTGTCGCAAGTGCTAGAGCAATCCGCCCCGCCGAAATACTTTTTGAGCGACAAGGCCAAGCTGGGCATCCTGCAGCGGGCAGCGAGGCGGGGCAAGACCCTGCCGCCTTTGTTGAGAGCAGCTTTGGAGCGTACAAGCAATCAACCGTCTGCGGCACGGTAAGGGCTAGTGAAGGAGCTGTACAGGGCGGCAGCGAAACCCTGCTTGCCTGCCGCATGCGCGGTTTTGGCGACTACATCCAAGACAACACCGCCGGCACCGTCAAAGCCCGCGACCACAAAGATGCCACCGACCTAATCGTCGTCCACGGACGGCAAGACCCCTGCACCTCCGACAAGGCGTTTACATTGGACTGCCAGCACAGCGGCAACACCAATATTGTCTGCATCAACGGCAACATCATAGGCAAAGACCCAAACGGAACAAGTGGCGGCAACGGCATGGGCGCCATCCAAGACGGCACCGCCTACACTCTCACCGCCACCGACCGCCACGCCGTATCGGATGGCTTGCAGGTGCGCCGCCTAACCCCCACCGAATGCGAACGCCTGCAAGGCTTCCCCGACAACCACACGCAAATCCCGTGGCGCGGCAAACCCACCGCCGACTGCCCGGACGGTCCGCGCTACAAAGCCATCGGCAACAGCATGGCGGTACCGGTTATGCGCTGGATTGGGGAAAGGATGTGCCGAATATGAAAGACATAATTGCCGCAATCCTGATCGCCGCAGTCGTCATGGCTATCGAGCTATCGGGAATCCCGAAAGGGGCGGTACAGATAAACGAATATCAGAAAGGACAGCAGAGATGAACGAATGGAAGAAATTATCTGAAGAAATCCCGCCACAGGATACGCCAGTATGGGCGGGATGGTTTGAAGTTGATGGCAGCTTTACAAGTGGTTTGTTCGTGTTGGCGGATGATGGGATTGATATTATTTGGTGTCGGTGCGAATGCGCGATATCTTATGGTAATTTCGGGGCGTGGGAAAGCGACGACAATTATCCCGTAAGCCATTGGATGTATCTACCTAAACCGCCTGAAAATCAGGAGTAATGCAATGGCAAAAATCATAATCGAAATTGAGGATTTACCCGACGGCAAGGTTAGTTATGTTCCTCGTGGAGACATACTTATCCGAGATGGCGGCACTCCTGCTCAATTAACTTGGGTAGCCGTGCAAAACCTTATTTATAAATTTGCAGAAATCGGATCTACCAACCAAGTACGGAGCAATGATGCGCCGACGGCTGAATAACTACCAATCCGACAAGCGGCGGAAATACCGCTTGATGAAGATACGAAAGGCAGGCAGAAAATGAAATTACTCAAATTAAAAGAAGTCTTAGAGATAACCGCTTGCGGAAAGACAAAGCTTTATGCCATGATTAAGAAAGATGAATTTCCGCGCCCGTGCAAGATTGGGGCATCTTCCCGATGGCGTTCCGAAGAAGTGGAAAACTGGATTAAAACGCGCCCGGTTTCGTAACGGAAAATCAAAAGCGGGTATTAAATCGGGTATGATTCAGGCGGAAATAACAAAGATTCTTTAATTAACAGCAGGTTAGATTCAAAATGCTTTTGTTCATTGATAACTATGACAGTTTCACCTACAACATCGTCCAATATT